>Cebus_capucinus_imitator_PRJNA485217_SSR047__coassemble_984_pt1 | contig 96314 bp, 90 predicted proteins | sample Cebus_capucinus_imitator_PRJNA485217_SSR047__metabat2_high_PE_004 | metagenome-assembled genome bin Cebus_capucinus_imitator_PRJNA485217_SSR047
CTCATCAGCGCTGCGTGCTAGCGCCCCAGTCAGCACGCGGTGGCCGTCGCGGGTGATCGCCACGTTGTCCTCAATGCGAATACCGATGCCACGCCATTTCGGATCGACGCGGGTATCGTCAGCCGCGATGTACAGGCCGGGCTCGATTGTGAACACCATGCCCGGCTCCAGCAGCCGAGATTCGCCGGCAAGCTTATAGTCGCCGACGTCATGTACGTCCAGGCCCAGCCAGTGTCCGGTCTTATGTCGATAGAAGCGTTTGTAGTGCCCCTCGACGATATTCTCTTCGAGCGTACCCATTAGCAGCCCCAACCGCAGCAAGCCTTCGGTCAGTACCTCGATTGCAGCCAAATGACCCTCTTCGTAGGGAATGCCCGGCCGCGCCTGCTCAAGCGCGGCGGCCTGCGCGGCGCAGACCAGATCATGCAGTGCGCGCTGTTCCGGACTGAAACGCCCATTGACTGGGAAGGTACGGGTGATATCGGCGGCGTAGCCTCGGTACTCAGCACCGGCGTCGATCAGCACTAAGTCACCATCACGCAGTCTGTCGGTATTGTCACGGTAGTGCAGTATGCAAGCATTGCTGCCCGCACCGACGATGCTGGCATACGCTGGCCAACCGTCGGCAGCACGGAACTCGCGTTCAAGGTCGGCCTGCAACTGGTACTCGTGCAGGCCCGGGCGTGCCGCACGCATCGCAATGCGATGTGCGCGCACACTGATATCGGCAGCAAACTGCATGAGCTCCAGCTCGCCGGCCGACTTGAACAGGCGCTGCTCGTGCAGCAGATGACCCAGCTCAAGAAATTCATGTGGCGGCTGCGCTCCATGACGTACCTGCGCACGCACCCGCTTCACCCAGCCGATCAGCTTGAGATCGAAGTCGACATCACGCCCGAAGTGGTAGTACACCCGCGAGCGTCCTTCCAACAGCCCGGGGAGGATATCGTCCAGATCATCGATCGGGTAGGCGTCATCCATGCCGTATTGCTCGACGGCACCTTCCTGTCCGGCGCGCCGCCCGTCCCAGGACTCTCGCTCAGGATTACGCTCGCGGCAAAACAGGATCACCTCGCCGTGACGACGGCCGGGCACGAGCACCAACACCGCTTCGGGTTCCGCAAAACCGCTCAGATACCAAAAATCTGAGTCCTGCCGGTAGGGATAGTGGGTGTCCAGACTACGGACCCGCTCAGGCGCGGCTGGCAGCACCAAGATTGCATCCTCGCCGGCCATTTCCATCAGCTGTTTGCGCCGGCGTACGTACTCGGCCGGATCAATACCGGTGAGTTTCTTCATGAGGTTCATGTGAAGGTCAAGAGAAGGGTTCACGCCGATCCAAAGCGCTAAGCGGAGCGCACGTTATTAGTTCAGCCGCTGTCGGTAGCGCGGCGCTAACACGCAGTCGCTGTGTAAGAGCAGTGACGCCACACGCACAAATTCTTCGATTTCGGCCAGCGCATCTTCGTCCTCGTCAGTACTGTCAAAATCACTGCTACAGGCCTGGGCCAGCTTGGCGAGGTCACGCAACGCTTCATCGCCCTCTTCCGAGAGCGGCGGCCGCTTCTCTGACGCCAATCCGAAGCTGCTCAAAAAAGCACGGCACCAGTCAAACAGCGCGTCCGCGCGCGCGGCAAGCGGCGCGCTGTCCTCGGTCAGCAATAACTCAAAGGCGAAATCGCGATCCTCCAGCTGACTGGCGGTCGCCTGGCGCAATTGCTCAAGCGACCCGCCCGGGGCTGGAGCCGGCAGGTTATCGTCGGCCAAGATCCGCGCTGGCCAGCGCTCAGTGTTATCGCCGCCGCCGGCCAACCAGCCGGCCAGCCCCCCGTGTAACTCGGCCGCGCTCGCGGCCAACCCGAGCTGTTGGCTCTCACGCTGGACGGCCAGCACATCGGGCAGGTGATTGATGGTCATTGCGCAATCTCGATCCGGTAAACGCAACGGGAACTAGGCGCTGTCCCGTCAGACAGCGCAGTGTAGCAACCGAGATGCAATCGCTTGTGCAGCGCACATGCCCACCGCTTCCCTTTGCGTGTGTATTTTGATCGACCACTCACATTGACCCATAGGTCTGTGCTCTGGCCACCTGAGCGGGCAGCCAAGCCTGAAAGCGACATCTGGCGGCCTGAGCGAGGTACTCCCCGCGAGAGTCGATTGCAGGCCAGGCCGCCGGCGACCGCAGTTTCGGGTCGACCTGAACCCATCGCGTCTTGACCACGCCTCTCGCCGACGCCTATCTTCCGCCTATGACCGATGCCCACGCCCTAGCCCAGCTCCGTGCCCTGGCCGCACGCGTGGAAGCGTTGATTGAGCGCAGTCAGCGCTTGGCCGACGAAAATCGTAGCCTACGCCACCAGCAGGAGCAGCTGATCGGCGAGCGTTCGCAGTTATTAGCCAAGAATGAGCAGGCACGCTCGCGAGTCGAGGCGATGATCACCCGACTCAAGTCGCTGGAGCAGCACACGTGAGTCATCCTAGCGAACCGGTCAGCGTCCGTATTCTCGACCGCGAGTACACCGTGGGGGTGACCGCCGAGGAGCGCGACAGCCTGAACGCGGCCGCACGCCTGCTGGACGCGCGCATGCGCGAGATTCGGGGCGGCAATCGTATGGCGGCACTCGACCGGGTTGCGGTGCTGGCCGCGCTCAACCTCGCCCACGAGCTGCAGCAGATCCGCGACGAACAAGCACAATACCAGCGCGAGCTGGCGCACACGCTTGACGAGCTGAATCGGCGCATGGATGGCCTGGCTGATACAGCGCGTTGAAGCCACCGCGACTTACGATGTAAAAAATGAATTCCTCGGGAATCCACAGCCCCTGAATGACCTTCCCAGCACGCGCACACTGGCTATAATGAGGGGGCGTTCTCTGCTGTGAACGACGGCGTGTGCAAACATTCGCCTTGTCCCTTAATTACGACCACGGGGGCGCGACGACGCCGGGGGTGCATGTCCGCCTTGTAGCGGAAAGCCCGATGGTTTCCCAGCGTTCCCACTTGAACCCCGGGTTCAAGGTCGTTTCGCACGCATCGTCACCGCGGAGAATGCAATCTTCTGAAAACGGCGCCGCAAGGTGCCGTTTTCTTTTGCTCTAAGGAAGGAGTCCCATCAGGCTGAAATCTCGCTGGCAAGACATAGTGACCGAAGCGCCCTCTACAGAGCAGCCGGCAGCGAAGCGGCCATTCGCCCCCCGGTACCTGTTGCGACGTCTCCGCCCACGCGACCTGCACGCGGCGGACGTTATGCGCCGATAATGGCATCGCCCCCGCTGCCACATCCGATTTCAATGACCGCCCAAGACCGAGGCGCCCTACGCCAGCACCTGCGCGAACGCCGCCGCGCGATCCCTGCCGCCGCGCGCATTGCCGCCGCCGACGCGCTGGCTGGGCGCCTGCTGACACTGCCGTTCGCTCCATGCGATGGCTACGTGGCCGGCTACTGGGCGATGGACGGGGAGATCGCACTGCACCGTTGGCAGCTCTCGCTGCCGGCCAGCGTGCACTATTGCTTGCCACTGCTGCACGGCCGGCTGCTACGGTTTGCACCATGGCGCCCCGGCGAGCCACTACGCGCCAACCGCTACGGCATCCCCGAGCCCGATCTGGATCCAGAGCATGCACTGCCCGCCGAAGCGATGGCACTGGTGGTGACTCCACTGGTTGGCTTCGACGCTGCCGGGCGTCGGCTCGGAATGGGAGGCGGCTGGTATGATCGCAGCTTCGCGTTCCGGCACCGCCACTCGGCTCCCCCCTGGCTGGTCGGCGTCGGTTTCGCGCAACAGCAGATCGACGCGCTGGCTGCCGAGACCTGGGACGTCCCGGTCGATGCAGTCTGCACAGAACTGGCCACCTTCTCCCGCATCCCCATTTCCGCATGACTGCACGCAAGCGCTACTGGCTGATGAAGTCCGAACCGGACGCTTTTTCGATCGATGATCTGCAACGTGTCGGCACCGAACCTTGGAACGGTGTACGCAACTATCAGGCACGCAATTTCATGCGTGACGGCATGAAGGTCGGCGATGGAGTGCTGTTCTACCACTCCAACACCCGGGTGCCGGGTATCGTCGGGCTGGCCAGCGTGGCCAGCGTGGCCTACCCGGATGAAACTCAGTTTGATCCGGACTCCGCCTACCACGACCCCAAAGCCACCGCCGAGCAGCCACGCTGGTACCTGGTGGACGTGAAGTTTGAGCGCAAGCTGTCGCAGGTGATTTCGTTGGAACAGATCAAGCAGCACGCCGATGCACTGGGCGAGGGCTTTCCGCTGGTTGCCAAGGGCAACCGGCTGTCGGTGTTCCCGGTCACCGCCGCGCAGTGGAAGCTACTGTTGTCACTGGAAACACCACCATCGGGGATCCGGGAGTAGCGATGGGTCACACCCACCTCAGCTCCGTCCTTACTCACTCGTAATCTGCAACTCCCCAAATCCATGTCAGAAGCGAAACGGCTAGCCGCCGAAAAGGCTATCGACTACGTCGAAGACGGCATGATCGTCGGCGTCGGCACCGGCTCAACCGTGGCCTACTTCATTGATGCGCTCGGTCGGATCGGTCATCGCATTAAAGGGGCGGTATCCAGCTCCGAACAAAGTACTGCACGCTTGCTCCAGCACGGCATTGAGGTGCTCGACCTCAATCACACCGGCGCGCTGTCGCTATACGTGGACGGCGCCGACGAATGCGATTCGGGCAAATGCCTGATCAAGGGCGGTGGCGCCGCACTGACTCGCGAGAAGATCATTGCCGAGGCCAGCGAGCGCTTTGTATGCATTGTCGACCCAAGCAAGCAGGTACCGGTGCTGGGGCGCTTTCCTCTGCCGGTCGAGGTGATTCCGATGGCGCGCAGCCTGGTCGCACGTGAGATCCTCGCGCTCACCGGCGGCCAGCCGGTCTGGCGCCAGGGCGTGCTCACCGACAATGGCAACGTGGTACTGGACGTACACAACCTGCACATCGCCGATCCGCTGAAGTTGGAAGCCCAGCTCAACCAGATCCCAGGGGTGGTCTGCGTCGGCTTGTTCGCACGTCGCCGCGCCGACGTGGTAATTGTCGGTGGCGAACCGCCTCAGGTGCTCTGACAATTCCTCCCGGCCCCTGAGAGTCCTCCTCTTGAGCACGCGCCTAAGGGCGCGTACTCGATGCCCCCTGAGGCGTAACCGTCCCGCTTGAACATACCCAGCCCCCGCCGATCCTCTTAGAAAGGGATCACACGCGCTGGCGGCGTTTTGTACGCCTAGGACTTCCTCGCCAGCACCTGCACCAACTCTCCGATCAGCGCACGCTGGCTCACCGGCAATGTCAGATAGGCTTCAATGACCGTGCGCTCGTACGCGCCGGCTTGTGGCGGCCAGGGCGGACCTTGTTCACCGATGCGTTTGCCGCCATAGCGCAACAGGTGTGGCGCAATGCCGAACAGGTCGGCAAGCACTTGCAGCTTGTCCTGTTCAGGGATCGAACGCCCGCCAAGCCAGCGCGAAGCGCTCTGGAACGTCACTGATCGCCCGGGGTAACGCGCATTGAACAGACGGAACAGAACCGCCGGCCGGGGCTCGTAGCCTGCGGCACGCATGGCCTCGGATAGCCGGGATGAAAACTGGTCGCGTTCTTCGCTCATTGCGCGCAACGTTACGTAGCACGCTCAACGTGAAAGCACTTATCACTTCCATTTTTGCTAACTTCTTGCTTTCATTCATACAGGCCTCTTCGCCCCACGAATGGAGCTGCCATGCCTTCACGCTTCCCCCCAGCACCCTCCGCGCCGGTCGCCTTGTACGCGAGGCTTGACTATTACCGTCACTATGCCTGCCTGCTGTCCCGACACCCCCAGCCGCGACAGGCGATCGCCGAATTGGGCCTGTTCCGCTTCTGGCTCGCCTGCCGCGCGCTCGATCCCGGCATCGTCCACACGGCCCTGCCGCTGTCCTTTCCATTGGCGCCAGCCCAGCCACCGCAGGGCTGGCCTTTACCGCTACGGATGGGTGACTGCGATGTCCAGGACGAACTCGGCAGCGCCATCGTCTATCTCCTGGAGAGCCGGTTCGATCTCTATGATCGCTTCTTTAGCCTCGGTCGCCACACCGAAGATCCACTGGGATTGGATGCAGTTTCGCTGGCACTCGCCTGCCAGCTGTTTACCCAACCATCGCCGGAAACACTGGAGTGGCTCCGACGCGAAAGCCGGCAGCTGTTCGCACAGTTATTGCAGGCCGCAGGTACGGCTTGACGAACCCCCTATCGATCCCCGATGTTGCCCGCCGCCCTTGTACCGAAGACCGACCATGAACACCCTGCTCCGCCTGTGCCTGCTTTCTTTAACGCTGTTAACTGCGGGCTGCGCCAACGCGAACGGCAGCTGGGTAGAACTTGCCGGCCAGCGCTACCAGGTCGAACTCGCGCAAGACCCCGCCACACGTGCACGGGGTCTGATGTTCCGCGATGAGATGGCGGCCGACCACGGCATGCTGTTCATCCACGAGCGCAGCGCACCGCAGGCATACTGGATGAAGAATACCCGGATCCCATTGGACATCCTGTATTTCGACGCACAGCACCGGCTAGTTTCGCAGCAGCGCGACGTCCCCCCCTGTTCGGCCGGCGATGCCTGCCCGGCCTATCCCAGCAAGAGCCCCGCCCGCTACGTGCTGGAACTCAATGCTGGCCAGGCCGCACGCCTGAAACTTCACGATGGTGCCGAGCTGAGCTTCGGCCCAAGCATTCCGCCACACTGAGCGTTGCGGCGCCACGCAAATCCCGTCATTTGCTGATGCCGGGATACACCGGACTTGAACCCGGAGCTTTTTGCCGCCAATCTTTGCGGCATGGAGGAACAACTCATATTGCCGGGCTGGAACTCGCTAGCCAAACAGGAAGACGAGTCGCTGCCGCTGTTGGCGACCGCGCTTCTGATCGCGCGCGATGAATATCCTGATCTTGACGCAAACCTATACGACACGCTGGTACAGAGCCACGTCGGGCACCTGCGCCATGAGGTCGATGCGATCGATGTGTGGCCATTGAAGATGGCCGCCGTCAACCGCTATCTGTTTGACGAACTGGGCTATACCGGCAATCACGACGAGTACTACGACCCGCGCAACAGCTACCTCAACCAAGTCTTCGAACGCCGTCTGGGCAATCCGATCTCTTTGGCGATGGTGCAGATGGAAGTGGCGCGACGGCTGGGCATCCCGCTTGACGGGGTGTCCTTCCCCGGACACTTCCTGGTGCGCCTACCGGTCGACGACGGACTGCTGGTGATGGACCCGTTCAACGGCGGCCGCCCGCTCGGGGTGGATGAATTGCGCGAGCGAGCGCGCCCACACCTGGGCGGTGAGATCCCTGACGACGGTGCGCTGGCACGCATCCTCGACCCCGCACCGCACCGCGCGATCCTGGTACGTGTGCTGCGTAACCTGCACGGCGTGTACGCCGAGGACGCGTGTTGGGACCGCGCTGCCCGTAGTGCCGATCGCATCCTCAAGCTGATGCCGGATCAGGTTGACGCATTGCGTGACCGCGGCCTGGCCTATTTGCACCTGGGGCACGCCCATGGCGCACGCGAGGATCTGGCACACTACCTACAGCTGAATCCGCAGGCGTCCGATGCCACTACGGTGCGCGAGCACCTGGTCGATCTAGGTGGCAAGCACATCCGCGTGCATTGACCTTGCACACGTCAGCAAGCGCCTCCCCTCGCGCAGACACTTGACCTGATCAACACAGCGGGCGGGTAACGCTTGCAGCGGAGTTGCGGCCTGGACCCTTCGCGCACCAGCCACGCCGTCAAGGCAGGTCAGTCGAGTTCGATCATCTCGAAGTCGTCCTTGGTTACTCCACAGTCCGGACAGGTCCACGTGTCCGGGATGTCCTCCCAACGCGTACCCGGCGCGATGCCATCCTCGGGGAGACCATCAGCCTCGTGGTAGATGAAGCCGCAAACTACGCACATCCAGCTGCGGTAAGTGGTGTCGGGTGCCTCGCTCATCGGATAATTGCGCTGCGGATGGGTCTTGCATTGTCCCATTGCACCCCCTGACCCGGAAGGCCCCACCGATGAATGCGACCTCCACCGCGCGCGGCGTCTACCTCGTCACTCCCGACGACGCCGATACCGATCATTTGCTGGCGTCCACCCGACCATTACTCGATGCCATCACCTGGCTTCAATACCGAAACAAGCAGGCCAATGCGACGCTGCGTTTTGAGCAGGCCAGTGCGCTGCACGCGTTATGCGTACAGGCCGGGGTACCGCTGATCATCAATGACGATGCCGAACTGGCTGAGCGGATTGGCGCAGCCGGCGTACACCTGGGCGCGAATGACGGCGACATCGTCGAGGTACGAGCAAGGCTCGGACCAGATGCGATCGTCGGTGCAGGTTGCTACAACCAGCTGGACCGTGCGGAACGCGCGGTCGCCGCTGGCGCCAGCTATATTGGCTTCGGCGCTTTTTTTGCCAGCCCGAGTAAGCGCACCACGTTCCGCGCCGACCCGTCACTACTGCGTGGCGCGGCGCCGCTAGACGTGCCGCGGGTAGCGATCGGCGGGATGACCCCAGACAACTGCATAGCAGCCGTCGAGGCCGGCGCCGAGCTGATCGCGACAATCAGCAGCGTGTATTCAGCCAGCGACCCCCTCGCCGTGCTGCGAGCATACCGTCAGCGTTTAGGGCTGGATACCTGATCCCCCTCCGACTGAAGGCAGCTCACAGCACGGCGACGGTCAATAGTCGTAGCTGACGGTCACGCGGGCGTAGCGCGGTGCTTGGTAAGCCATCGGTTGGCCGTACAGAGGATTCACCGTGCCATCGGGCAATTGCGAAAACGGATAGAGCACCGTTGGCTTTTGCGCATTGAACACGTTGAATACATTGAGATTGATCGCCAGCTTGCCATCAGCGAAATCCGGTTTGAAGGTCAAGCCCAAATCAAGCTGATTGATCCATGGCAACCGCCCATGCGAGCCAGGCGGTGATGGCTGTCCGGCCCCGGTCGCGGGGGTGTAACAGTAGTGATAGGTCCCGCCGGTGATGGTGCTACCGCCATAACCAGCGGGGTCGTTCCCGCTGTAGGCAGTACCGTAATAGTTGCCCAGGCAATTTTTCGGCGCACCCGAGATCATGCTCAGATTACCGGACACGCCCAGCTCTCGGGTCAGTTGGTAGTAGCCGTATAGCTTGATTTGATGCCGGTGGTCGTTGGACTGATCACCATTGACATGCTCCATCAGCGCCGCATGATCCCAACTCTGTGTGGTCGACGACGATGCCTGGCCTTGGTAGCTGCCCAATGCACCACCACTACGCCATAGGTCCGAGCGCAACTGGCCCTCGGTGGTGCCGTAACTGTGTGACCAGACGTAGTTGGCCTTGAGGTACCAGGTGCCGTCAAACGGCCGCTCCAGGTTGAATTCAAGCGCCGAATAGTCGCGCTTGAGCTTGGGGAATCCGGCGGCCTGCCGAGTCACCGATACCTGACGTAGGTTGCCACTGGTGTCGTAAACGTTCCAGAGGTTGGTCTTGCCCGGATTGATCAGCTCGGCACCTGCGGTACGACCCCAGTCGATGTCTACGCCTTGCGCCACGGCCGAGTCGACCAGGCCACGGTTGTCGATATCGAAGTTCTGGTCGTCGATTGCGTTATTCAAACGTCGGTAAGTGCCACGCACGCCCCAGACCCAGCCCATCTGTAACTGTTGGGTGAAGCCCAAGATCAGCTCATCCTGGTTCTCGCCTTTGATGTCCTTGGCGACCGCGGCGTTGGGATCGGACGCGCGTCCAAAACGTGAATTGGCCGATACCGCTGGCCCCAGCGACTGCGAGATGATTGGCGTGCCATCGGCATTGATGCCGCTGTAGGTGAAGTACTCGGACTTATTCACCGACGAGGTAAACAGCGAGACCGCCGAGAGCGGCAGCCCCAGATAGTAACGACCGATGTTACCGAACACCTTCAGGCTGGAATCGCCATGCACATCCCAGCTGAACCCGATACGCGGCGACCAGGCGTCAACCTGGATGTAGGGCCGATGGCTGATCGGCACATAGTTGGTGAATTCGTCCTTGCGCATGCCCAGACTAAGCAACAGCGTATCGGTCACTTGCCACTTGTCTTCCAGGTAGTACGCCTTCTGCTTGGCATCGTAGGAGTTCAGACCGCGCGTAGTGTCCTGAGTCACGTAGTAACCCGATGCGCCATAGATCGGATCAATCAACCCCGGGCTGGGTACGCCCTTGCCACCGGCCTCATTGGCGGACTGGCTGATCAGCCCGTTCGCGCCCGGGGCAGTGCCGTACGGATCGTTGGTCCTGCCATAATTCCAGGCATAGCCCGGGCCGGAGGCGACCGAGCCAATATGGGTGGCTTCAAGCTCCTGGTTGTCGATACCGAAGCTAAGCACATGGTCACCGATGCGCCACTCCAGGTTCAGCCGCAGATTCTTCTTTTCGTACTTACGGTCCGAGGCGGTGATAGTGCCGATCTTCTGCGCACCCTCGATCGGAGTTCCGCCGGTGTAGGCTGGATTCTGCAAGCTGGTGCCGCCGATCACCGGGCCGTTGGCCGGGTCGTAGTCGTAATAGCTGATCGTGTCCGGCGTTTTCATCGTGCCGTAAAGCGCGCTGACCGTAACGTCGTCGCCGAAGTATCCAGTGTACTTGGCGCTGGCGAGACTGGGGCCAGCCTTGTTGGTGTTTTCGCGGGTGTAATAGTCGCCACGCTCGCGATTTACATAGTCGTAGCGGTAGACCGTACCGTTGGTCTCGTACTTGTCACCCGCGCTGGTGAATTCCAATAAATGGTTATCGGAGATGTATCCGTCCAACTTACCGTACCAGCGCTTCTGTGCGTATTCGTATCGGGTCAGGCCACCGGTGGCGCCGTTGTCGACATCACGGTTGCTGGCCACACGTTGGCCGTGCGAATCGACCTTCTCGCCGGCAAGGAAGAAGAACAGACGGTCCTGGACGATCGGGCCGCCGACATAGGCGCTATGAGTGTTGGAGGTTGCCTTGGCTTCGCTCAGTGGCTGGTACAGCCCCGCAGCGGAACGAGCATATTGGTAGGCCGTGTTGTTGACGCCTGCCCCCTGGCTATCCGGACGCCAAAACAGGTCTTGCTGATCAGCTTTTAACGCGGTGGTCTCGAACACGCTCGTCACGCCGAAGTGCCAGTCGTTGCTGCCGCGCTTGCCAATCTGGTTGATAACGCCGCCGTTGGAACGACCATACTGGGCGCCGTAGCCGCCCGTAAATATCTCCTGCTGATCAATCGCTCCGTAAGGCAGAGTCAAACCGCCGAGATTATTGCTGGTCGCAGTCGTATTGAAGCCGTTGAGGTAGTAAGCATTCTCCGATGCGGCCGATCCACCGAAACTGGGCAGCGAGCCACCAAGCGGACCATTACTGAACCCGCCCCCGTTGACCACTACCCCCGGCGCCAGTAACGCAATGGCCTCAGCACTGCGACCCAACGGCAATTGCTGCAGCTGCTGGGCACTGACTACCGTGCGAGTATCGACACTGGTCACGTCGATCGGTGCGGCCGCGCTGGCGGTGACCGACACCGCATCCAGTGTTTGCATCGCTGCTGTAGCCGCAGTGAAGGACACCTCGGTGTTACTGCCGACCCGCAGGCCGACATTCTCACGACTCTCCACCACGCTGCCATTCTGTTTGACCGTGACGGTGTAGGTACCCAACGGCAGATTACCGATACTGTATCGGCCCCGCGCATCGACAGGAACTTCGCGGCTGAATCCACTGTCGTTGCTGACGTGCACGGTTCTGCCAGCACCTTCGGCAACGCTCCCCACGATGCCACCGGTGGTGGACTGTGCGTGCGCACCGCCAATGACAGCTGCCAGGGCCAAGCCCAGGGCATGCCTTTTGATTGCGTTACTCATGCTCTCTTGTTTCCCCAAAGAAAAATCGTCAATGACGAAAAGAACCACTTAACGCCCCCCAGCGGACCGGAGGGCTTACAGGCGGTGTTGAAGGTGGTGGGCTCCCGTCCGCACCCCCCGTTCAGCGACAACACCCGATGTCGCGACCGAACCCAGGGTCGCGCACCACGCCCGCCAGCGACACCACGCCGGGGGGTAGGTCAGCCGTGTTCGGGTAGGCACAGCCGGCCCAAAGCCGCGACAATAGATGCCTGCGGCCATTAAGCCGCTCGTCTGCGACTCCCTGAGGTATTCCACATGGACCATTCCCGCTCCCGCGCGCTATTTGCTCAAGCGCAAACGCTGATCCCCGGCGGTGTCAATTCACCGGTGCGCGCATTCAAATCGGTCGGCGGTGAGCCGTTCTTTGTGCAGCGCGCGGACGGACCGTATCTGTTTGACGTGGACGGCAACCGCTACATCGACTACGTCGGCTCGTGGGGTCCAATGATCGTCGGGCACAACCACCCGGTGGTACGCGACGCCGTCGCCCGAGCGATCAGTGACGGTCTTTCGTTCGGCGCGCCTTGCCCCGCAGAAGTGACGATGGCCGAAACGATCACCCGGCTGGTGCCTTCTTGCGAGATGGTGCGGATGGTCAACTCTGGCACGGAGGCTACACTGTCGGCGATCCGACTGGCGCGTGGCGCCACCCAACGCCAGCGTATCGTCAAGTTTGAGGGCTGCTACCACGGCCATGGCGACTCGTTTCTGGTCAAAGCGGGCAGCGGCATGCTCACATTGGGCGTGCCGACCTCGCCCGGCGTGCCGGCTGGATTGAGCGAACTAACCTCCACGCTTAGCTACAACGACTTCGACGGGGCCACCGAGTTATTCGATCAGATCGGTGGCGAGATCGCTGCGGTGATCGTCGAGCCAGTCGTCGGCAATGCCAACTGCATCCCGCCACGGCCAGGCTACCTGCAACACCTGCGTGCCCTGTGTACGCGCCACGGCGCACTGCTGATTCTCGACGAGGTGATGACCGGCTTCCGGGTCGCGCTGGGCGGTGCACAAGCGCTTTACGATGTGGTTCCGGATCTCACGACCTTCGGTAAGATCATCGGCGGCGGCATGCCAGTGGGGGCCTTCGGCGGCCGCCGTGAGCTGCTGACGCAGATTTCTCCATCCGGGCCGATTTACCAAGCCGGCACGCTCAGTGGCAACCCTGTGGCGATGGCGGCCGGTCTAGCCATGCTTGAACTGATCCAGGCACCCGGCTTTTATGAGCAGCTGACCGCAACTACCACTGCACTCTGCGATGGGCTGGAAGTCGCTGCGCGCGACGCCGGCGTGGCCGTTACTACCCAACGGGTCGGAGCGATGTTCGGGCTGTTCTTCACCGAGCAAAAGGTCGAAACCTACGCCCAGGCGACCACCTGTGACATGACTGCGTTCCAGCGCTTTTTCCGCGCGATGCTGGAACGCGGCGTGTTCATGGCACCCTCGGCGTACGAGGCCGGGTTCGTCTCCAGTGCCCACGATGCTGACATCATCGAAGCGACGCTAGCCGCTGCGCGCCAAGCCTTCCGGATCGTTGCCGGCTAAGCGACAAACCGTTCTTCTAGGCGACCGGCGCGGCGCGCTCCGGTCGCCACATCCACGGCACACGACCAGCCTCGTGGATGCCTCCCGCGTAGCGTGCGTTGCGGGACTGGCGCTGTATCCGTGCGCTTGCGATCCGTTGTCTGCATGACCGGCCGCCGGGTCGTTTCCTAGACTGGCCAAGCCAATCGAAAGCAATCCACCTTTGATTTTATGTTTCCAGTGTCATAAGTTGGGTCCAGATGCCCACGGAAGGGCATGGGTGGGGACCCGTCGAGACAATGCGTACGTCCGCGTTTGGCTGAATGCTCTTGCGCACTGTCACTCACGTCCTTGATCCGCGCTGGCCGGCGCGGATGGGATCTATCCTCAAGTACCGCCCGCGCCTCATGCTCAAGCCTGTTGCGTTACTTAATCCACGACCTGCGCCCACGCGCGAACCGGCCTTACCTGACTGGGCGATGCTGTGCAAGCTCGATCCGCCGTCGCTGCGCGCCAGTGCGATTTCTCGCCGTGGCGTACTGCGTCGACTCGAACAGGCGCAGCTACTGCCATTGACCCTGCTACTGGCACCGCCAGGATTCGGTAAGACGACGGTGTTGGCACAGTGGTATTGCCAACTCCAGGAGCGCGGCCGTGGCGTAGCCTGGTTGGCACTCGACGAGGACGATACCGAGCCGACACGCTTCCTGCTGCATCTGGCTCTGGCACTGCAAGCAGCCGGCGCCGAGCCAGCGTTGTGCGCCCAGGTGCTCGCATCGGGATACCAAACACCGGCTAACGCGATCAACCTGTTGATCCGTGCAATCCACAGTGCACAGCACCAACTTCATGTTGTGATTGACGACTACGAGCGCGCCAGCAGTGCAGCGGTCGATGAGATGGTGCTGCGGCTGGTCGAGCACGCCGGCCCCCACCTGCACCTGCTGCTGGCGGCACGTCGCCCCCCCGCGCTACCACTGGCACGACTCGCATCGCAAGGTCGGTTGGCCCGGCTTAGCAGTGCCGATCTCGTACTGGACGAGAACGAAGCGGCTGCGCTGCTCGGCGGGGACGTGCCTGCAAACGTGGCCGCCGAATTGCGGCGCAGCACCGAGGGCTGGCCGGTGGCACTGCATCTGGCACGGCTTTGGCTGGAACGTGGCGGACGCGGCTCGGCGCAGATGGCGCATTTCAGTGGCCGGTCCTCCGAACTTGCCGCCTACCTCGCCGAACAGGTGGTCAACGACCTGGATGCGACGACCCGCGACTTCTTGCTGCGGACCTCGCTGTTGGAGCGCTTTGACCATGCGCTTGCCGACCATCTGCGCGAGCGTACTGACAGTGGAACGCTGCTACCGCAGCTGGAACGCTTTCACGGCCTACTGGTACCGCTCGACGACGAGCACGCCTGGTTCCGCTACCACCCCTTGTTTGCCGACTACCTGCAGCAACAACTTGAGCGCGAGCGGCCGGGCGAGCTGCAACGATTACACCGCCGCGCAGCGCATTGGTTTGGCGAGCATGGCCATCTCGGCGAGGCGGTCCGACATGCCGCGCGCGGTGCGGCCAGCGAGTTGGCCGCCGGCTACATTGCACAGGCGGGCACCTGGCAGTTGCAGCTCCAGTATGGCACCGCACAGATGCGTGCGCTGCTACGTCCATTCGACCACCGCACGATCCGCGATACCCCGGCGCTCAACCTCACCCAAGTCTACCTGCACATGAAGCTGGGCGAGTTTGCACACGCACGGCTACTTATTGAGCGCTTTCGCGATTTTCCGACTGCGGTGCGCGAGCCGTTCCAGCGTGATTACACCGTCGTGGTAGCACTGCTACGCAACCTATTTGATGAGATTTGCGGCAACCCTCATGGCCGTGTGCAAATCGCGGCACAGGCCGCCGCGCTCGACGAGGACGACCACTTTGGCCTCGGGACGCTGAGTTGCGTCTGCGCGACCACCGCGCTCGGCCAAGCCGACTTCGCCTCGGCCGAGCGCCACGCGTTAGCCGCACGCGAGGCGATGGAGCGCTGCGGCAGCGAGATTGGCCTTAGCTACGCTTTATTGCACCTTGGCCAGAGTCTGTACTATCGCGGCCACATGGATGAGGCCGAAGCCGTGTACCAGCAAGCGCTACAATTGGCGCAACGCCTCGAACATGCCGACCGCACACTGTATGCAGCCACTGCCTGCCTGCTCGCGCAGTTGCAGTACGCGCGCGGACGCCAGGATCAAGCCGCCGATCTGCTACAACCTGCACTAACGTTCTTGGAGCGGCATGACGGCTGGCTGGATCTGTTTGCCAGTGGTCACGAGACTGCACTGGGCCTGGCACGGGCAAGCGACCACAGTGGACGCAGCGCGCTGGATCTGCTGGACCATATCGATGCGATTGCGCAAGCGCGCAAACTTACCCGATTGTCCGAACTGGCAGTAGCCTGGCGGCTGCAATTGATCCTGGAACTGCCGGCGTACGCAGGCGCCGACCTCCTGGTGGCCCGCGCCGGGGGCGAAGCCGGGCTGGCGCATGCACTGCGCCACCCCCACCACTGGCGCCAACGCACAGCACTTGGCTTTGCACTGGCGCGCTGGCACAGTCTTGGCGGGCGCACCCACGCGGCGCTCGCGATACTGCGTCAGCTTGAGGCCGCCTGCCTTGCCGACAACAACCAAAACCACCTGGTACGCACTCGGGTGCGGCTCGCGCTGGTGTTACAACAACGCGGCGAACTCGATGAAGCGCTGACCTACCTGCACGGTGTGCTTGACCAGGTTGCGCTGAGCCGTAGCTGGCAGGTGGTAACCGAGCTCGGATTACCGGCCAAGGCGATGCTGCGCTCGCTGCGCCAGCACGACCCCAACATCATCGCCGGCACCACCCGTGCTCTGACTATCCAAACCTTGTTAGATCGGCTCAGCGGCGCCCCCAATCCTGGCGGCGAAGCATTCAGCGAACGCGAACGCGAGGTGCTCACACAATTGGCGTGTGGTCATTCCAATAAGCAGATCGCGCGGCGTCTGCAGCTGTCAGAAAATACCGTGAAGTTCCACTTAAAGAATCTATACCGCAAGCTTGGCACCAGTACTCGCGAAGCAACACTGATCAGCGCGCAGCAACGGGGGCTTCTATCGGCCCCGATGCCTTCCCCCTCTATCGCGACCCGGGACATCTAACGTAAACATCGTTCTCGGTTTAGCCAAAGCTGAGCGTGCCCTTCATCATCGCCCAATGGCCAGGAAATGAGCAAAAGAAGGTGTATGCCCCGCCCTTGACCAGCTTAGCCGTTGAAAACGTGATCGTGCTGCTCTGTCCGCCGCCGATCACTTTGGTATGTGCGATCACGCGCGGATCGGCCTTAGGCAGGTAATCGTCCTCGATCTTGGCCCGCAACCCGGCATTAGCGACCGCCTGAAAATCAGCGGTCTTGGTCAGCACCCAGTTATGGCCCATCACTGTTGCCGCCATCTTGCCGGTATGTTTAAGCGTGAGCCTCACCTCCGTGCAGTCCGGCGCGAGCTTGATCGCGTTTTGATCAAACCTCATCTGATCGTTACCGGAGATGGTGACCGCACAGGGCTTGGCCCATACGGCGGGGGCAAATACCAGCAGACATAGCGCCAGTAATAAAGAAACGGATTTCAAAATCGACTCCTGATACAGGGATATGGACACACCGTTCGGCAACAAAGCAGCGGCCCGCCCGCCCTCCGCACCCAGGCGAAGATGCAATGCGCTCGCCTCTTCGGGCGGAAACCGCGTGCGCCCCGCAAGCGAGGCAACACGGGGGATTTTGCTAGAGACCTGGACGTTCAGGCAATCGGCATACCTGTCTGGCCTACGAAATGTTCGGCAAGTCGATGCCGCTCCAGCAACGGATACGGTCCGCGCTTACCCGCTTCAACCTGTACAAAGGCCTGCTTGAACCGCGTCATTTCTTCCGCATTGCCAACGGTGATGCGCGATTGGGTGGGGAAGCCCTCCCAACTGCGTCCCACGATCACGCCATGGCTCGCCATGGCCTCAATGAAATCTTGCGCCGGTTGCTTAACGTCGACCATGAAACAGTTGCTTTCCGAAGGACTACAGACATAACCCTTGGCGGTCAGCCAACCGGCCACATCTTCGCGTAGCAAGCGGTTGCGTGCGCGCCGGATCGGCACCAATTGCGGGTCGCGCAAGCTGGCCAACCCAGCTGCCGCTGCGGTGACGGGCAAACTATTAATGCTGTAGAACTTGAGTTTGGCCAGCAGCTGCGGACGTGCCGCCGCATAGCCCAGGCGAATACCGGCCATCCCGTAGAGTTTAGAGAAGGTGCGCAGCACAACGACATCCTCGCCGGCCGCTACCAGGTCGATGCCGCTGACCGGACTGTCTGCAAAGTGGATGTAGGCCTCATCCAGTACCAACACGCAGCCCTTCGGCTTGTGTGCCAGTGCATATTCAATGTCCTTGCGCGCAGTCACCGATCCGGTGGGGTTATTAGGGTTACAGATATAAATCACCCCCGCATTAGCATCTTTCCCGCACATCGCCTGTACGTCATGCGAACCATCTTTACGAAGCAAAACCTTGTGTACTGCCGCGCCGTTGCGTCCGGCCGCGTGCCAACTCTGCTCGTAGGACGGATTGGCAGTGACCAATGAGCGCTGTGGCGAGGTAAAGGCGAGCACGGTGTAGTCAAGTGGTTCAGTCGAACCGGCATAGGGCATCAGCGAATCCATACCGACGCCTAACTGCTGCGAAAGCTCTGCGAGTAACTCGAGCTGGATGTCGTGAAGATACCGCCCTCCGCGTGGAGAGATAGCGGCAATTGCTTGCAACGCGGCCGGTGAGGGGCCGTCGGGATGTTCGTTAGAACCAATTTCAACGACCGGTGGCAATACACCGGCGGCGGTCGCAACAGGCGCCGTCTGGCGTTCCGCCCGAGCCAACACCGGTAGCGGCAGCGAAGCGGCACCGGCGAACAGCGCTGAATCGCGCAGGAAGGAACGTCGTGAAAATGAGGACTTCATAGCAGGACTCCGATTTGTTTTTATTGATGTTCGTAGCCGCGCCAGTGCTCAGCGCGCATTGTGCACAGTCAGGTGATTTCTGAGCAGCCTAAACTGATGATCAAAACTCGAACGGTGCAACCAGCGGTCGCGCCCCGGCCCCTTGGCCGGCAACCGCTTACCCCAAGGCGGATCTAGGCCGCACAGCGACCGCCTCAATCTCCACTCGCCACAGTGGGTTGCCCAAAACAGCAATCTGAAAGGCAGAACGTGCCGGCAATTTGGGCGGCGCCTGAGTGACGAAGAACTGGGTATAGCCCGCCATAAAGCCAGCAAAATCCATCTTGCCGCCAAGCGCAGGGTCACCTACCAGAAATGCCTGCATCTTCACCACATCGCCCATCGTCAGTCCGATCGATTCCAGTTGCTGTTTGATCTGAGTCAACACGCCGATGGTCTGTGCGCGCGTGGCGCCCCAGGCTGCCTGACTGCCTTTGGGGGCCGCCGGATCACGCATGGCCGGCACCTTGCCACTGAGAAGGACGGTCGATTTTCCGGCGGGGACATCCACTGCGGCAGCGAACGGAAAATCGCTACCGGGAATTTTGTGGCGCACCATGTCGGTGGCGCTGGCAGCCAACGAAATCAGCAGCAGCAGCCCGGTAACGGAGAACTTAACGGCAAACATTGCGACTCCTCATGTCTTAAACAGGGTGAACGTTCAGTGGCGCAGACGGCACACCTCCTCGACACTGAGCGTGTCGAAATACGTACTGCCAAAGTGGCTGCGCACATAGTCAACCAGCTCCTCCACTTGGCGATCGTCCAGCATCTTTACTAATCCCGGCATGCCGGCACGACCCTTGAGCACCATCATTGCGACGTACGGCGCAGCGGCCAACTTTGGGTTAGCGGCTAACGTGGGATATTCCCTCCCAACTAGGGCGCCCTGACCGTCGGGCATATGGCATCCCTGGCAGATCGCCCGGTTGACAGCGCGGCCGTTGGCTGTGCCGAATGCGGCCTGTGGATACAACGGAGTGGCGTCGGAGCTCTGCGCGTGTGCCTGCGGACCGAATGGCGGAACCAGCAGCCAGATCAGCGTGGTCACGGTTATGGTCGCGGTTATGGCCACAGCGATTGCATACGACCGGTTCACGCACCCGTCTCCTGGGAAAGCACCCGCGGGTGCAGACGGCCGATGGCGTTGTGCGCAGACTGAATCACTCCCTCCTCCCAGGCAGGAATATACGAGGCGTGCTCGCCGGCCAACAGTAAGCGGCCATCGATCTGGCACAGGTTGTTGTAGTGTTCGGCGCGTGCCTGCTCGCTGCACTCGCCGAAGCAGCCATGCGTCAACGGGACTCTATGCCAACCAACGGCGATGCCATTGTCGAACTCGCGCGGGTATTGCCAGTGCGGTTGGGTGCGGTATTCGACCGCCTTGCGCACGCGCTGCTCTGCCGCTATCGACGTGAACGCAAACGCCTCAAGCTCCCAGACATAAGCGCCGAGCAATACGCCCTTACCGGCGCTGTGATAGCCCATACTGGGATAACTGATCAGGGTAATCGGCAGGTCGGTGTAGCTGATACCACCGTATATCGCTTCGTCCTCTTCCCAGAAGCGCCGCTTGAACTGCAAACCAATCTTTACTAAAGCTGCATAAGGTACCGCTGCGGTCGCGCGGGTCATCGCCTCGCTGGCGGTGACTGGGATGCGGCTAAGGATCGACAGTGGAATCGTACACACACACCAATCGGCCTTACTGACCTGCTCGGCACCGGCATTGCCGGTGTCCTGCCAGGTGACCGTGACCCCGTGATTGTCTTGATCGATGCCAATAACTCGGGCGCCATAGCGGATCACACCCGGCAACTGATGCGCAAATGCCTTGCCGATCTGATCCATGCCACCCACCGGCTGAAACATCGTAGTTTGCATTTCGTAGTGGTTACCGACCGCCAGCGTGGTCCATACCCGTGAACGCAGCACATCCTGCACAGAGAAGGGTTCGGAGAACGCCGGCGCGCCGGATGAACCCCTACCGGGATATTTGGAGAAACCACGACGCAGGCTGCTCTGCTCGCTTTTGACGTAGCCAACGTTCTGGTCTAGCGTCCCCCAACTGCGCAGCGATTCCAGTAACAACTCCTGGTCCTGCTGGTTCACCGCCTGGTCCAGCGCATGCTGCTGTGTGCATTTTGCCAATAACTCGGCGACGTGGCCTTCGTAATCGGCATTGATGTCGCGAAAATGCTGCGGCCGCCCGCCCCAAGCCTCGCTACTATGCAACAGTGCGTTGAAGTTAACTTGATTGAACGACTCCAATGTCACCCCAGACTGCCGGCAGTCGCTCAGTACTGCGCGATGGTGATGAGGAATTCGCCATGGACCAGGATTAAGGTAAAGGTCTTTATCGAAACCGCAGTACTGGGTCGCCCCAACCAATTCGATGTAGCTATCACCACCGCGCAGCGTCCAATTGCACCCACCCGGGCGCGCGTTGTACACAAGTACCTGCACGTAGGACCCAGCCTTGCGCAGTTCGTAGGCCGCAGTCATGCTGGCCAATCCTGCACCGAGCACTAATACCGAGGCACCGCGCGCATCCCCCTCGAGTCCGAACCCCGTTCGAAAGTAGGACTCAGCCGCGAGCCCTAGGCTGCTCATCGCCTGGTACATCATCGCCCCACCCGCCGCGATGCCGATCCCGGCCAGCAGCTGGCGGCGCGTCATTGCAACACGACCGTCACCGTGCATCTGGGTAGCGCCCTCCACCACATGGTGTGGACCGCCGCTCCCCCCACTACCGGGGGGAGCGCATCCACAGACCGTCAGAAGTCGTAGGACAAGCTCAGGTAGTAACTGCGCGGAGCCAGCCAGTAATAAGAACCGTAAGTTTCATTCGCGGTGATCGAACCGACCTTGCTCTCATCAAAGATGTTGTAGACCGCCAGCTGCAGTCTGCCACCACCGAGGAAACCACCTTTCTCACCCTTGTAGCTGATGCTGCCATTAGCGACGATATTGCTCGGCACGTGCTGCGTGTTCAGCGTGTCGCCATAGCGGCTTCCGGTGTACTTAACCTCCAGGTTGGCACCGATTCGCTCACCGCTGTAGGTGGTATCGACGTTTAACATCACCTTTGGTGAATCTGGCACCTCGTTGCCTTTAACCTCACGCAACACGCCGTCAGTATTGACGTAGTTATCCTCGAACTTCGAGCGGTTGTAGGTCAGCGAGGTACCTGCACTCCAGCGCGGCGCCAATTTGATCATCCCGGAGATCTCCGCACCGTAGCTCTCTACTTTTCCCACGTTCTGGTAAACCGTCGAATTGACCGCGTACGGATCGTCTGAAGTCAGCGCGACAATACGGTTCTCGTAGTCAACGTGGTAAAGCGCAAGATAGCCGCTCCACAGGCTGTTCTCAGTGCGTACGCCGAGGTCAATATTCTTGGACTTTTCCGGTTTCAACGTTCCCAGGTTGTTGGTGTCGGAGTAATAGGCCACCAACGACTCACGGGGCGCCGAACTAAAGTTTTCAGCATAGTTGGCGAACAGTTGGGTACTTTCGGTCAAACTGTAGCTGGCACCAGCCTGCGGTTGGAACCAGTCGGAGTCGGTACGTGAGATTCGGCGATAGGTACTGGTATAGAAATCATCGAGATTAGCGATACCCTCGAAGTCGCGCTTAACCTTCAGCCCTTTGCCACCCAGCTCCAGCGTCAGCCGGTCGTCCAGCAGCTTGAGCGTGTCCTTTACATAAACTTGAATCACCTTGGTAGTGAAGTGACGGTCGTAGTAGACCACGATCGGATTTTCCGACTTCAACAACGCTCCCGTCTCCGGATCCAGGTTCCACAGTGGACGGACCTGGTTGAACTTGTAGTGCTCAAACCAGCCACCAACTTCTAGAGTGTTGGGGCCGCTAGTCCAGGCCAGACTCGCAGTGGCACCCTTGCGATCGCCATGGATGAGCTCTTCGCGCTTGGCTAGCGCAGTTTCTGATAGCAGATAGACATCGGTACGCCCCGGCGTGCCCGCTAGCGCATCTTCATAGGCTTCGGTGGCGCCCGAGGGCGTCGCGGTACCAAGGCCATAGCCACGCTTGTTCTCGTCATAGACCGTAAACTTTAATTGCAATGCATCGGTCAAATAGAAATCACCTTGCAGGCTCAATAGCGAATCGATGCGGCCATTGGTCCAGTTTCCGTAGTAGCTGGCATCGTGGGTAGCATCGCCACTGGCGGTCTTATACAGCTGCCAGTCGTAGCCACCGTCGATTGTGTAGTTCTGCATGTCGTGGTCATCGCGCTTGTTGTAGCGCCATGCCAGGGTCAGGCTGTTTTCGCCCCAAAATTGCTTGATCTTGGTCTCGAAGTGGTCAACCTTCATACTGGCTTCGCTGTTATCCCACTGCGTGCCGCGGGTCCGCGCGGCAGCGAAATAGGCGGCCGGCCCACCCTCCCACCAGTCTGGTGTTTCCAGCCGCAGGAAAGTACGGACCAAGTCATTGGAGCCTATTGTCTGACCGGCGCTACCATGCCACTGATCTCCCCCGATCGGGTCAGCGCTGGTATAGCGGATCGCGCCGCCCAGCGCATGGTAGGAGGGCTGAGTGACGTCGCCAGAACCCGCCGATACCGAAACGTCTGCCAGATCCTCGGACAATACATAGCGCGAGATCGGCCCTCCCTCACGGACATCCGAGGTTTCCAACGGAATGCCGTCCAATGTCACACCCAACTGGTTGGCGCTGAATCCACGGATATTCATGCTGTTGCCAAACTCGTACAAGCCGAATGGATCACTGGTCTGGACGTTAACGCCCGGCAGTGAGGCCAGTAACGTCTGTGGTGCCACCCCAGGCACCTGGTTCTCGATCTCGGTCTTGGACACCGCTGCGGTGGTGCGGGTGGACCCTGTACCGATGACGCTGATGGCATCCAACGTCGTGGCAGAACCGTCGTCACTCTGTGCCAAGGCCGGCAATGCCTGAATGCCTGCCAGCAACGCCACTGCCGACGCGGTGGCGCCACTGCGCCGGACCCCATTCACAGCCGCCGATACCGAAGACGCCAGACGTCCAGACGTGAAGCACTTGCCCATTACAGAACCCCCTGGATGCAAAAGAACAGTTAGTGATGACTGCATCGCCCCGCCTCGAGACTCCGCCAGGGGAGACCACTGCGGCGTTGCTGGTGGATCGAACATAGCCGCCGCGGTTAACGAATTGATCACAATCAGCGGGTGGGTCCTGCTTGTCCGGGTAGGCAAATGTGCCGCTGGCGCCACCCGTTACGAGACGAATTCGACGGCGATGTGTTGCCAACCCTGCCAATCCGTAGCGCGCAGCGCCCCGTCCGACCACGCTACCTAGCCGGGGCGGCTGAGCATTGAATTACGTCGCTCGGGTGACCGGTTCCTCGCAGGCGTCGCCACATCCGTCCATACACTGCGATTCAATTTCCGCTGACGGCAGTATGCTGCCGGTAACCGTTCATCACCGGTGCCCCATGCTCGCCGCCCCCCAATCCCCCCATGCTGCCGGACGTCTTGCTATGACCGGCGCGCTCGAATTATTGCTGCTCGATTTCGATGGTGTGCTTGCCCAGTACTCGCGACCCAAGCGCTTTTCCCGACTGGCCCAGATCGCCGGCTGCAGTCCTACCCAGGTCGAGGAAGTCCTGTTTGGCTCCGGCTTAGAAGTCGCGTACGACAGCGGCAAAATCGACACGGCGGGCTATCTTCGACAGCTCGGCGAAGGCCTTGGCGCATATGTGGGTGAAACTGACTGGGTAGACGCTCGGGTGGCTGCCTGCGAGGTCGATCCGAGACTGTTGGAGATGGTGACGTACGCAGCTGAGCGCGTACCAATCGCGGTGCTCACCAACAATGGCCCCTTGATGAAGCAGGCGATTACACAGATCGTGCCTTCGCTGTTTCCCGCACTCGTCGGCAGGGTGCTATGCAGTGCCGAATTTGGTGGGCGCAAACCGCAAACGCAGGTCTATGCGGCAGCACTGGCACGGCTAGAAGCACGTGCAGCCACCACGCTGTTCGTTGACGACCTGTTCTTCAACGTGCGTGGCGCGCGGGCTGCGGGGCTACATGCCGACACCGTCGCGGGCGCCCCCTCGCTGCGCCGCGTACTCAAGCGCTACGCACTGGCATGACCAGCGCGGCCGCGCACTCATCGCTCGCGCTCGCGCTCGCCCCCTCTCCTCCTGCTGCGCAGGCATTCAAGCGTGCATATCACCCGTCACTAGGACGCGGACCGCTCGAAGAGCCCCGACGGTCGCCGTGCAAACATCTCTACGTGTATGTGCCGCTAACGAATGAGCAAGGCCCGATCATGGCCCAAGCCGACCCTACACAGCGGACCCGGCTGCGCTGCGCCAGAGCGTGCTGACGAGGGGGGGCAACTGACCGGCTGCCCCCAGCGCTAAGCCGCGTAGCAAAGTCAGGTGCATCTCATCATTGGAGAACACCGCGTTGATCGTATCGAAGCCATAGGCCGCCAAAGTGTTGTCGCTGCGACGCGTGCGTGCCCAACGCTGTAACCGGTACGGTGCACTCCAGTCCACTCGACGCGCGCGCGCTTCACGCACCAGCGCACGCAAGGCGGCGACATCGCGCAAACCCAGATTGACGCCCTGTCCGGCCAACGGATGCACCACGTGCGCCGCATCACCCAGCGCCAGCACCCGCCCGGCCATATAGTCGGTGACCAGCTGGCGTCGTAGCGGGAAAGCCCGCCGAGGCGACACTGCTCGCACCCGACCTAGGCGGGCAGCAAAGGCATTGCCGAGTTCACGCTCAAAGGCCACATCATCCAGCCTCAGCACACGCTCAGCCTCGGCGTCGGGCAGCGTCCAGACAATCGAGCTGCGATCCTGCGTGAACGGCAGAAACGCCAACGGCCCGGTGACCAGAAAACGTTGCCAAGCCGTGTCCTGATGCGGCCGCTCGGTATGAACAAAGCCGACCACGCCGCGCTGACCGTAGTCATGCCGTTCCACCGCCAAACCCGCCAATGCGCGCAACGTGGACTCGGCACCATCGGCAGCGATCGCGAGCGCCGCATCGATCCGGCGGCCGTCATCCAACTTCACCCTTACGCCATGCGAATCCTGCTCCAGCGCTTCCAGCCGCGCAGGACAATGCACCTGTACGCCTGCGGCCGGCAGTGCGGCCCATAACCGGTCCACAAGTACGTCATTCTCAACAATCCAGCCAAGCTGCTCGCGTCCGAATCTGTCGGCATTGAAATCCAGCTCACCGCCGCCACCGGCATCCCAAACCCGCATTCGTCGATACGGATGCGCGCGCGCGCAACGCACCTGTGACCAGACGCCAAGCGCATCCAGCAGCGCCGCGTTATCCGGCGCAAAGGCATAGACTCGCAGATCGGCTTGCTCCGCATTCCAGCGCACCGGCTCGCGCCCCTCGATCAGCGCCACCTCCAATCCGGCATCGGCCAGCGCCAGGGCGCAAGCTGCACCCACCACACCGCCGCCAGCGATCACCGCATCCAACCCGCTGCGCCGGCTCATGAAGTGCTCCTGCATAGCCGCGGCACCTCACCGCGGAAGCCCATGGCCCCTCCGACCAGCCGCGCCTGCAAGCCAGCCACCTGCGATGCCGCCAGTAGGCCGGCACTGCGTAGCGGCCGCAACAGCGGCGATGGGTTGGCGGTCAGCCGCGCCAGCCCTCTGGAAAACTCCACGGTCTGCTCGCGATCGGGCTGACGCTGCTGCACGTAAGCCGACAGCAAGTGGGCGGCTCCCACATCACTACGATCGTGTTCAATCAGCTCGGCCAAAGTCAGCGCATCGCGCAGTCCAAGGTTAAAGCCCTGCGCACCGACCGGATGTACGGTCTGGGCGGCGTTGCCGACGAGCACCACGCGTTCGGCTAGCAGCGACTTGGCAAGGACCTGCACTAACGGGTAGGCGCTGCGTTCGCCGCTGGCCAGCAAGCGGCCAGCGCGCCAACCGATCGCCTGTTGCAGGCGTGCCAGCCAACTGGCTTCATCAAGTGCGGCGACAGTGGCGGCCTGGTCGCGAGCGACTCCGTGGACCACACCGAAGTGACGGTCACCACGTGGCAACAGTGCGGTCGGGCCATGCTCGCCAAAGCGCTCCCAGGCGGTACCGTCAGGCGCGCGAGCGGCGCGTACCCGCGCCACGAACAGAGTCTGGAAATAGTCGTGTTCTTCGGTGTCGATATGCAATAGCTCACGCACCGCGCTGCGGGTACCGTCGGCACCCACCACAAGCCGCGCGCGCAAGCGACGCTCACCGTCAGCGCTGGCGATACGCAGCCCGCGAAAGCCGTCGGCGACGGGCTCCACACCAATGCAGCGAGCCGGCCGGTAACGGGTCAACCGCGGCAGCTCGGCCAGCCGCGTCTCCAGTGCCTCACCGAAATCTCGCGCTACCACGACCTGACCGAAGCTGTCGCGGCCATAATCGGCGGCATCCAGCCAAACTCGACCGAAATCACCTTCGCGGCTGACATGAATACGTCGGATCGGCCCGGTCGGCGCGCGCAGCTTGCTCATTACCCCGAGCGCAGACAGCGCGTTGACGGTGGCCGCAGCGAAGCTAAGGTTGCGCTGATCGAACACGGTTGGCAGCTCACCGGATGGCGTCGCCTCGACCATGCCGACCTCCATGCCAATCCGGTCCAGCGCGATTGCCAAGCTGGCACCAACCAAGCCACCGCCGACAATCAGGACATCGTATGTGGGTTCCATGCTGCCATGATAATCGCTCCGGACACGACTACCGATTTGCATCTTCGCCCACTTCGGCGATGATCACCGCATGGAGACATCCGGACTCACGGTCGGCCCGCTGCCGACACTGAACCCACGGCAGGAGCAAATGGTGACGTTGGTACGTCAGCACGGCTACGCCGAGGTCGAGGGGCTGGCCAGCCGCTTCGCGGTCACGCCGCAGACGATCCGCCGTGACCTGACCTTGCTGTGTGACGCCGGAGTGCTGCGCCGCTACCACGGCGGGGTCAGCCTGCCGTCCAGTGTTGAAAACGTCGCACATGCGGCGCGCCAAGCATTGCACGCGCCGGAAAAGCAGCGCATTGCGGCGACCCTGGCCGAACATATTCCCGACCATGCTTCGCTGTTCATCAACCTGGGCACCAGCAACGAAGCGGTCGCGCGAGCACTGATGCACCATCGCGGGCTGCGCGTAATCACCAACAACCTCAATGTTGCGGTGATGATGAGCGGCAACTCTAGCTTCGAGGTGATCGTCGCAGGAGGGGTGGTGCGTGGCCATGATCAGGGGGTGACCGGCGAGGCAACAATCGAACTGATCCGCCAGTTCAAGGTCGATTTCGGGGTAATCGGTATCTCCGGCATTGACCTTGATGGCACGCTGCTTGACTTCGACTATCAGGAAGTCCGGGTCGCCCAGGCGATCGTGGAGCACTCGCGCCGGGTGCTACTGGCGGCCGACCACAGCAAAGTGGGCCGCAATGCACTCGTGCGGCTGGGCACACTGGCTCTGGTCCAGGATTGGTTCACCGATTGCACACCGCCCCCCGAGCTACTGCCGTTGCTGGATGCGGCCGGCACCCGGGTGCATATCGCGCCGGCGGCGAAAACCACGTCATAACCCCGTTGCACACGGGTTATCGTTTTAGCCAAGCGCCCGCGCTGCACCTGGTCGCGGCCCCAACGCTTGCGCGTGCGCTGCCGACCGGCGTGGAGGTCAGCCTGTCCGGTCATCGCGCTCACCCACGGCACTGACGCGGGCCAGGTGAGGCCAGATACGCCTACGGAGCCTGCATCTGGATACCGCCGCAATACAAGGCCGGTACGTTTGATTTGTGGCCCGCGACGATGCGTCGCACCTGGCGTCCGTCCGACACGGTCCTCCCGGACCGAGCGTTCGAAGTCGCACACCCCACCTCACTTTCACCTGCACCGGGAACAATCAAGCCCGGCGCCGCGGGGCAGACCATTTTCACGCGCCATGAACGAATGCTACCCTATGTTCGAAATTCTTCGAATCAGTTTATATTGATTCGTTGCCTTTCGAATAAGCGAGGAAATGCGATGGCAAAAATCTACGATCTGCTGGTAGTCGGCGGCGGGATCAACGGCGTAGGCATCGCACGCGACGCAGCCGGACGCGGCATGTCGGTCTGCCTGTGCGAGCAGGACGACCTGGCTGCGCACACGTCCAGCGCCAGCACCAAATTGATCCATGGCGGCCTGCGCTACCTTGAACAGTACGAGTTCGCTTTGGTCGGCAAGGCGCTGGCCGAACGCGAGGTGTTACTGCGATTGGCACCGCACATCATCTGGCCGTTGAGATTTTTACTGCCACACCAGCCTCACCTGCGACCGGCCTGGATGATCCGTGCCGGCCTATTTTTGTATGACAACCTGGGTCGTGGCCGCCGCACCTTGCCGCGTTCGCGGCGGCTATCCCTGCGCGACCATGCGCTCGGTCAACCGCTACAGCCAAGTCTGCGCACGGGTTTTGTCTATTCTGATGCCTGGGTACAAGATGCGCGTCTGGTGGTGCTCAACGCGATGGATGCCGCGCAGCGCGGAGCAAAGGTACTTACCCACACCCGGTGCATGGGTGCCCGTCGCGATGCCTCGCTTTGGTATGTGGACCTAGAAGACGCTCACGGGCAGCGCAGCACCGTGCGCGCCCGCGCACTGGTCAACGCTGCCGGCCCTTGGGCGACGCGCTTGCTCGATTTGATCCCGTCGCTGCCGCATACGCACAGCCTGCGCCTGGTCAAGGGCAGCCACATTGTGGTGCCTCGGTTGTTCGAACACGACCATGCCTACATTTTCCAGCAACCCGACCGGCGCATCGTGTTCGCGATCCCCTATGAACACGACTTCACGCTGATCGGCACCACAGACGTCGACTACGATGCCGATCCGTCCGCGCCACATATTAATGCGGCCGAAACGACTTATTTGTGCGATGCGGTCAATCTGTATTTTCGCCAGCAGATCTCACCGCAGGACGTCGTATGGAGTTACAGCGGCGTACGTCCGCTGCTAGACGATGCAGAGGACAACGCCGCCGAAGTCACCCGCGACTACCAACTGGACCTGGTCCGCGACGGCCCCCCCCTGCTAAATGTGTTTGGCGGCAAGCTGACGACCTACCGAAAGTTGGCCGAGGAAGCGGTTGATAGACTTGGCGAAGCACTTGGGGTACGCGCACCGGCCTGGACCGCACGCGGTGAGCCGCTGCCTGGCGGTGAGCAGCGCGACATACCGGCACTGTTGGAGACACTGCGCGCGGATCGTCCCTGGCTGCCAGAAACGCTGGCACAACGCTGGGCACGAAGCTATGGTACCCGGGCCGAGCGTCTGCTGGGGGAGATCGATAGCCTGGATGGCCTAGGCCTGCACTTTGGCGCAGACCTCTACCAAGCCGAAGTCGACTACCTACGTGAACACGAATGGGCACGCACCGCCGAGGACATCCTGTGGCGGCGCAGCAAGCTTGGCCTGCGCATGAGCACAGAAGAGCGCGCGTGCCTGGAAGACTATCTAGATAACGGCCTACAGCCCGCGCCCGAGACACGAATGCGCGCATGACACCACTACGCTGACACGGCCGGGAGGGCTGGCCGCGTCAGCATCATCCCCGTCAACCGTGGAGGGTATTGACATGAGGCAGTGCAACGAAAAACGTAGCGAACGCGCCGGGCCGGTGATCCGGGAGGTGTACGCATGAACCGGCAACTGTTGGGCGAACTGATCTCCGAGGCAGTCGCAACGCTGATTGTCCTTGCCTTCGGCTGCTCAGTAGCAGCGATGTACACGTTATACGATCCCAGCCCCTATCAACACGCGTATTGGGGCGTATGCGTGGCCTGGGGCCTGGGGGTCACCATTGCAATCTATGCCACCGGCTCAGTCTCTGGCACGCATGCCAATCCGGCAGTGACGCTGGCGCTGGCGTTGTTCCGCGGCTTCTCGTGGCGCAAGGTACCCGCCTACTGGGTCGCACAGGTAGCCGGAGCCTTTCTCGGCGCAGCCATCGTCTATCAGCTCTATGGCCCGGTAATCGATCATTACAACCAGGCCCAGGGCCTGACCCGCGCGGCTGGCGGCGCGGCTGGGGTATTCTTCACTGCACCGGGACTGGCGGTGACCCCGCTGCACGCGCTGGGCGATGAGGTGATCCTGACCGCGTTTTTAGTGTTCGGCATCTTCGCGATCACCGAGCAGTACAACGAAGCGGCCCCTAGTGCCAATTCCGGCGCACTGATTATCGGCCTGCTGGTCGCCACGATCGGCGCATCCATGGGTTATCTAGAGGCGTGGGCGATCAATCCAGCCCGCGATCTCGGTCCACGCTTGTTCGCATTCTTCGCTGGCTGGGGCGCATCCGCGCTGCCAGCCAAGGACAACTATTGGTGGGTGCCCATCGTCGGCCCGCTGCTCGGCGGCGTACTGGGTGGGGCAGCCTATCAGTGGCTGATCTATCCGTTCCTGCCCGCACGCCTGCGCCAGTTACAGCCGCCACGTGCGGCGTCCAGCGACAGGTGACCTTTCGTGTCGGCGACCTCGCCGGCACTCTCCCCGATCCGCGCCGCCGCATCCGTCGGCGCTGTCTCCCAGGAGCACCCCATGGAAAAACAGTATGTCCTCGCGATCGACCAGGGCACGACCAGCTCGCGCGCGATCCTGTTCGACCGACAGGGCCGCATCGCCGGCGTCGCCCAACGCGAGTTCTCACAGATCTTCCCGCAGCCGGGCTGGGTCGAGCACAACCCGCGCGAGATCATGACCAGCGTCTACACGACGATCACCGAGCTGCTCAACAACGCGCAGATCGACGCACGTGCGATCGCCGGCATTGGCATCACCAACCAGCGTGAGACCACGGTGGTTTGGGACCGCAAGACCGGTCAACCCATCCACAATGCAATCGTCTGGCAGTCGCGACAGACCAAAGACATCTGCACGCAGCTGGAGGCCGATGGCCATGCTGCACGGGTACGCGAGCGCACGGGTCTACTGATCGACGCCTATTTTTCAGGGACTAAGGTCAAATGGATCCTCGACCACGTCGATGGCGCGCGTGAACGCGCGCGTCGCGGCGAGCTGGCATTCGGCACGATCGATAGCTGGCTGATCTGGAATCTTACCGGCGGCCAGGTCCACGTCACGGACTACTCCAACGCCTCGCGTACGTTGATGTACGACATCCACAAGCTGCGCTGGGACGATGATCTACTGGCGATGTTCGATGTACCGGCTGCGATGCTGCCGCAGGTGCGCTCCTCCAGCGAGATCTATGGGCATACCCAGTCCCAGTATTTCTATGGCGAGCAGGTGCCAATCGCCGGCATCGCCGGCGATCAGCAGGCAGCGCTGTTCGGCCAGGGTTGCTTTGCACCGGGGATGGCCAAGAACACCTATGGCACCGGATGCTTCATGCTCATGAACACGGGCGAGCGTGCGGTTGCCTCCGACAACGGCCTATTGACCACAATCGCCTGGGGCGTGGACGGCAAGGTCGAATACGCACTGGAAGGGGCGATTTTCGTCGCCGGCTCGGTCGTACAGTGGCTGCGCGACGGGTTGCGCATGCTGGGTAAAGCCAGCGACTCCCAGGCCTATGCGGAGCGCGCCGGCGACAATGATGGGGTCTATTTCGTGCCGGCCTTCGTCGGGCTCGGCGCGCCCTACTGGCGCAGCGACATCCGCGGTGCGGTATTCGGGTTGACCCGCGGCACCAGCAAAGAGCATTTCATCCGCGCAGCGATCGAGTCGATGGCCTACCAGACCCGCGACGTACTCGGCGCGATGCAAGCCGACAGTGGAATCGAACTGAAGGAATTGCGTGCCGATGGCGGTGCGATCGCCAACGACTTCATGGCGCAGTTTCAGAGTGACATTCTCAATGTTCCGGTGTTGCGTCCCCAGGTAGCCGAGACCACGGCTCTGGGCGCGGCCTACCTGGCCGGCCTGGCGACGGGCTTCTGGTCCAGCCGCGAAGAAATCGCCCAACAGTGGGCGGTAGATCGCCGCTTCGAGCCAGCAATGGACAGCGAGCGTCGCGAGCGGCTTTACGCTGGCTGGAAGCAGGCGGTCGACGCGACGTTGGGGTTCCGGATTAAGTAGGGCGACCTGCCATCATCGATTACGACAGAGGCGGACCAACACCGCCTCGCCGATAGTGGCCGTAAGCGCCTGGCGTCAGGCTCAGCGGCCCCAGTCCGGCATCCCCATTGGGCGCCATGCTCCTGCCCCTGGCTCGCATGGCGCCGATCATAGACTTTAGCATTAGAGCCGACGATTCCTCGGTACACTCGATCCCATGACCTTGCCCTCCAGCTCCTGGCCGGCATCCGTCGGCTGCACGCCACTGCAGCCACAGGCCTATTGAACGCCCCTGCCCTGGATCTCGGGGCCGGCCGGATTGACCGCCGAGCCAGCGACACGGGCAGTAGCCGTCGGGACGACGGCGATGCTAATACGTCACATGAGCGTCTGGGCGCGTTCCTCACTTATCTGTTCGATGTTGGTGACACACCGTGTCTCTCCGAGCCGGCGATGCTACGGACCAGGGGGATGGACCGCCTTAACCCGCCATCAGAGCCACGGCCCATCTGGGCTTGATTCCGGTCCGCCAAACTGGTCAGAGCAAGGTATTGTGGTGGCAATGAAGCCTCTGCTCGTTCTCACTCACCCGGCCTGCCTCGACCATGACCCGGGACCAGAACATCCCGAACGCCCGGCCCGGCTACGCGAGGTCACTGCAGCGCTGCGCGAAGCCTTTGCCGATCTGACCTGGCGCGAGGCGCCAGCGGCCAAGCTGGGCGACTTGAGCCGGGTGCACCAACGCGAGCAAATTGATGCCGTGTTGGAACCGCGCTTTGATGGCCACCGGATGCTCGACGTGGATACGGTGATGTCACCTGGCTCGCACCTGGCGGCGCTAAGGGCTGCTGGTGCTGGCATCGCTGCGGTGGACGCGGTGATGAACGAGCAGGCCGACACCGTGTTCTGCGCGGTCCGCCCACCGGGCCACCACGCAACAGGTCAGACCTCGATGGGTTTTTGCCTGTTCAACAACATCGCCGTCGCGGCCGCCCACGCCCGCGACGTCCATGGGCTCGAGCGCATCTCGGTGGTGGATTTCGACGTCCACCACGGCAACGGGATTCAGGCTATTTTCGAACGTGAGCCTAAAGTGCAGTATCTGAGCAGCCATCAATCCGGGCTATATCCCTATTCTGGCGGCGTCTATGAACGCGGCATCGGCAATGTCCACAATGCGTTGCTCCCACCAGGTAGCGGCGGCTTCCGCTTCCGCAATCTGTGGGCCGACCAGATGCTACCGCTGATCAACGCGTTCCGTCCGCAGCTGCTGCTGATCTCCGCCGGCTTTGATGCGCATAGGCGCGATCCACAGGCCGACTTGATGCTGGAAGCCGAGGACTTTGCCTGGCTGACCCGCGAACTCCGCCAAATCGCTGTCCGCCACGCCAGCGGGCGAGTGGTGTCGATGCTGGAGGGCGGTTACGACCTTGAAGCCCTGCGCGAATGCAGCGTCGCCCACGTCGCAGAACTGCGTTGACCCTCCGCAACCGACCTGACGCCCGGGGCGATGTATGCGCTAAATGCGGATTGATCCTACCCGCCTTCGCTACCATGAAAAGTGCACGCAAACCTCGGTCTTACACTGCCGGATAATGGCCGGTCCTGAACCTCCCCCCCCCTTCTTGGCAAGGTATTCATTGCTCACATGCAGTCCATCGGGCAATCTAGCCGGCGTTTTCATCCCCAATCCGAACGCGTGCGCCGAGCCCCTCGCCTGCTGCCCCTATCCCTGAGCGTCGCCATCTGTCTACCGGCGATGGCGACCGATAAGCCTGTGAACTGGGGGCTGTGTCCCATCTCCGAAACGCTGCCAGGGTTCGAGACTGTGCCGGCGGCCACGCCGCAGCAGGCCAGCGAGGATCGTACCCAGCAACCGACTGACATCGAAGGCGACAAGCTGACAGGCACGACCACCGTGCCTCAGTACAGCGGAAACGTCACCCTCAATCGCGGCGATCAATACTTGCACGCCGACAACCTACGCTTTGACACCGCCACTGGTAACTATGTCGCCGACGGGCACGTGCGCTATCAGGATGCGTCAATCCGCTTGATCGCCGACCGGGCCGAAGGCAATCAGGACACCGACACCCACAAGATCAGCAACATCAAGTATCAACTGGTCGAACGGCGCGGCAACGGCGTAGCCCGCTCGGTGGACATCCAGGGTGCGGTTGGACAGATGCATCGTTCCACCTACACCACCTGTGATCCGTCACAGCCGGTCTGGTTAGTGCGAGCGCCGGAAATCGATGTCGACAACGACGAAGGCTTCGGCACAGCTCGCTACGCGGTGTTGCAGGTCGGCAAAATACCTGTGATGTGGCTGCCGTGGTTCAAGTTCCCGATCGACGATCGCCGCCAGACCGGCTTGCTATACCCGGAGATTGGCAGATCGAGCCGCAATGGCTTTGATTACACCCAGCCGATCTACCTGAACCTGGCACCGAATTACGACGACACCCTGTATCCGCGCTACATGAGCGCGCGCGGCGTCGAGCTCGGCAACGAATTTCGTTATATCTACGATGGCGGCAGAGGCACGATAAACGCCACCTTCATGCCAGACGACAAGCTGCGCAACAAGGATCGCGGTAGCTTCGCCTACGACGGCTCCCACGACGTCAATTCGCACTGGCAGGTGCGTTCCAGCCTCCGTTGGGTCAGCGACACGCGCTATATGGAGGATTTCTCCAGCCACCTGGAAGGTCTGAGTTCTGCCTCCTATATTGAAAGCACGCTCGGCATCTACGGGACCGGTGATACCTGGACCGCCGGGCTGATGGCAGACCATTGGCAGCTCACTGACTACACGCTGGATGAGACATCCCTGGCTTACGACCGTATGCCGCGGCTGTACTTCACCTGGGACAAGCCGTTCTCGCACTGGTTTGAGGCCGGCATTAATACCGAGCTGGTGCGTTTTGTCCACAAAGATGCCTATGCCGTCACCGAGGACGCCACAACGGGGGATTGGACCCGCTCTTCAACGGTCACCACGCCCTACTACGGCGGCTCGCGCCTGGACATCAAGCCGTTTATCTCGTTCCCGCTGTCCGGTGCAGCCTGGTTCATCACTCCGACCCTGGCCTGGCGCTACACCGCCTACCAGCTCGAAACCGGCCTGGCCAACGAGCTCGGCGGCAAGACCAACCCGACCCGCAGTCTACCGATCGCCTCGCTGGATGCCGGCCTCTACTTCGATCGCGAAACCACGCTGTTCGGCAAGTCCTACCTCAACACGCTCGAACCCCGCATCTACTACTTGTACGTGCCCTACCGAAACCAGAGCGACCTACCTCTGTTTGACACCCGAGCGCTGACCTTCAGCTGGAGCGAGTTGTTCCGCGACACCCGTTATAGCGGCGCAGACCGGCAGAACGACGCCAACCAACTGACGCTGGCAGCGACCTCGCGCTGGCTACGCCAGTCTGACGGTCAGGAAAAATTGTCGCTGAGCGCCGGACAGATTCTGTACTTTGAAGACTCCAAGGTCACTGCGGGCAGCGACGATGATCCCGTCGAAAAGGGAAAATCGGCCTGGGTCGCCGATGCCAGCTACCTGATTAATGATCGTTGGAACGTCGGCACCACCTACCAGTGGAACCCCAATATCCGTCGCGAGGATATGGCCACCTTCCATACCCGTTATTTGATCGGGGACGACGGCATCATCAACCTGGCCTATCGCTACCGCCGCGATACCACCGATAACTCTACCCTGCTCAAGCAGGTCGACCTCTCGTTTTTGTATCCGATTAATCCCACATGGAGTGTGGTCGGCCGCTACTATTACTCCTTGCTGGACAAGGAGCCGCTGGAGATCATCGGAGGCGTGCAGTGGGATAGCTGCTGCCTGGCAGTCCGCGCGGTGGTACGGCACTACATCAGCAATCGCGAAGGTGACACCGACAACGCGTTCCAACTTGAATTCGTGCTGAAGGGCCTGAGCTCTATCGGTCAGAATACGGACCGCACTTTGCGCCGTGCTATTCTCGGCTATTACCGCGACGACCTGTATCTGGTACCTCCCAGTAACACCACGACCGACCCGGACGATTCCGGCCCGGACGATTCCGATTCGAACGAGATTCCATGATAAAGCCCCTCTCTGCACGTCTCCGCTGTGAGTTCCTCACAAGAGCAACGCACATAAATGTGCGTGGATTTTTACTCTGCTCAGCGCTGGCCGTGTCCAGCATGTTCGCGTCGTCCGTATGGGCGCAGCAGACCCAGCCACTGGACCGCATCGCGGCGATCGTCGACGAGGATGTGGTGCTGCAAAGCGAGCTTGATCGCGCTGTGCACAACATCAAGGCCCAGTACGCCGGACATAGCGACCAACTGCCACCTGACGACGTGCTGCGACGTCAGGTGCTGGAGCGTCTGATCCTGGTCAAACTGCAGGTCGCGCGTGCCGAAAGCAGTGGCATCCGGGTTGGCGACGACGAACTGAACCATGCCATCGCCAGCATTGCCCAGCAGAACGGCACTGACGCCAATGGTTTGCGCCAGAAGTTGGCGGCCGACGGCATGTCCTACGCCGATTTCCGCAACTCGGTGCGTGACGAGATCAGCGTGCAGCGTCTGCGTCAGAGCTTTGCGCAGACCCGCATCAGCGTCAGCGAGGGTGAAGTCGATGCCGCGCTTGCCCAGCAGGCCAACAGCGGCACCCAGTACCACTTGGCACACATCCTGATCGCGCTGCCCGATGGCGCCACTGCCGACCAGATCGCGACTGGCCAGAAGAAGGTTGATGGCGTAAAGAACCTGATCGACAAGGGCGAATTAGACTTCTCGGCTGCCGCAGTCCGCTATTCTGACAGCCCCAATGCACTGGAAGGTGGCGACTTGGGGTGGCGCAGTATGGACGAGATCCCCAACGCGTTTGCCCAGTTGATCCACAACATGAAGCCTGGCGAGGTGGTGGGTCCATTACGCGGCCCGAGCGGATTCCAGCTGCTGAAGCTGGTCGAGGAGCGCGACGCCTCGGCGCCCGAGCAGAAGCAGTTGGTCACTGAATACCACGCACGCCACATTCTGATCCGCATTAACGAGAACCAGAACGAAGCCGCGGCTAAGGCCAAGATCGATACCCTGCGCGCCCGTATCGAGGGTGGAGCAGACTTCCAGACCGTCGCCCGCGAGTCGTCTGAGGATGCCAACAGCCGTGGTCAGGGCGGTGACCTGGGCTGGTTCCCGGTTGACGCTTTTGGTCCGGCCTTTGGGCAGCAGGTCGCCAGTATTGCCGACGGCCAGGTGTCGCAGCCGTTCCGCACCGATGCCGGCTGGCACATCGTGCAGCGTGTCGGCACCCGCCAGACCGATGTCAGCACCCAGAATCAACGGGCCCAGGTCCGCGAGACGATCGGCCGTCGCAAGCTGGAAGAGGAATACAACCGGTTCCTGCAAGAAATGCGCGACGAAGCTTATGTGAACCTGCATCCCGGCCAAGGTGATACCACCACCACCACCACCCCGCCCCCTGCCGGTGCTCACCCGGCAGGCGCCGCCCCAGCCGGCACGCCGCCCGCACAGCCGCAGCCAACGCAGAACTGATCGATGCGGCCGACGCTTGCGCTGGTTCCTGGCGAACCTGCCGGCGTCGGCCCGGAACTCGCTGTACGCCTGGCGCAGCAACTGCGCCAGGACTGCCGGCTACTGGCCTTCGCCGATCCGGATACGCTGCAGGCCGCTGCCCAAGCGCTGGGATTGCCGTTACGGCTACTGCCCGATCACGCACAGGCATCCGCACCTGGGGACCTGCCGCTACGTGCGATACCCAATGCAACCACCAACGTTTTCGGTCATACCGAACCGCGTAACGCGGTCGCGGTGATTGCTGCACTCGACGCGGCCTCCGACGCCTGTCTACGCGGCGAGTTGGCCGGCATCGTCACTGGACCGACCCACAAGGCCAGCATTAATAGCGCTGGCATCGCCTACACCGGCACCACTGAACACCTGGCCCGTCGCGCCGCTACCGAGGTGGTGATGATGCTGGCCAACGACATTGTCCGCGTCGCGCTAGCGACGACCCACTTGCCGCTGCGTGCAGTACCCGACGCGATTACCGCCGAACTACTGGAGCGGGTGCTGACGATTACCGAGATCGCACTGCGTCAAGACTTCGGCATCGCGCAACCGGTCATTGCCGTGCTAGGGCTCAACCCACATGCCGGCGAAAGCGGACACATGGGGCGTGAGGAGATTGAGGTAATCGAGCCGGTGTTGGCAGGGCTACGCCAGCGCGGTATGCATTTGATCGGGCCGCTTCCGGCGGACACTGCATTTCTGCCTAGCCGGCTGACCGGCTTCGACGCAGTACTGGCGATGTATCACGACCAAGGTTTGCCGGTGCTCAAGTACAGCGGTTTTGAGCAGGCCGTGAATATCACGCTTGGGCTGCCCTACCCGCGCGTGGCCGTCGACCACGGCACCGCATTGGATCTAGCCGGAAAGGGTAAAGCTGATCCGTCCAGCCTGTTTGCGGCGGTGGCCGCTTGCGCCCCCATGGCCGGGGGGGGGAACCCCCAGTAGGTGCCCCCCCCCCCCCCCGGATTGCATCCTAGCCCTGGCGAAGCATTCCCAGGCAATCCCCACAGCGGCGGCAGCGTCGATCTTGCAAGGCCCCGGCCGACCCGGGACCCCACCTTCTGTTCGACGCATCAACTCTGACCCCGGTTTTTCAGGCGTTCCCGCATAATGGAGTGATGACATTGATCGACTGGAATCTCCCGTTGCCATGACCTTCCGTACCCCTGCCACCGAGTTCGGCGCAGCCAAAAAACAGCTAGGCCAGCACTTTCTGCACGACCGCACCTACGTAGATCGAATCGTGCAGGCGGTAAACCCAAGGCCCGGTGACCGGCTGGTTGAGATCGGGCCGGGCCAGGGCGCGATCACGTTCCCGTTGCTCAAGCGCCATGGTGAGCTGACTGTCATCGAGTACGACCGCGATCTGATATTTCCGCTGACGGAGGCCGCACGCGAGCTGGGCGCGCTGGAGATCATCCACCGGGATGTGCTGCAGGTGGACTTCAGCCAACTGGCCGGCGAAGGCCGGATCCGGCTGGTCGGCAACCTGCCCTACAACCTGTCCTCACCGATCCTCTTCCATGCATTGGAACATGCCGCAGTGATTACCGATATGGTATTCATGCTGCAAAAGGAAGTAGTCGAGCGTATGGCCGCCGCTCCGGGCAGTAAGGTCTACGGCCGGCTCAGCGTGATGCTGCAGGCCTATTGCACTGTACAGTCACTGTTCGTGGTGCCGCCAGGGGCGTTCCGGCCACCGCCGAAGGTCGACTCAGCGGTAGCGCGGCTGGTGCCACGGGCGCCAGACACGGTCGGCATCAACAATCACGCTCGCTTTGCCGAGGTAGTCCGTGCCGCATTCGGGCAGCGTCGCAAGACCTTGCGCAACGCACTGTCCGGGGTGTGTGACGCGCGTCATTTCGAGAGTGCCGGCGTCCGCGCGGATGCACGTGCCGAACAACTGGCGGTTGCCGAATTCGTACGTCTCGCCAACGTGGTCATCGACTAAATCGAACGTAGTCACGCAGTCGCATTCGCGATACGTCCCCAAACTCCACCTGATCGGCGTCGTGGATCGATTTGCCCTGGTGCGATCGATGCGGCCTTCTCGCCGATCGCCACAGCCCCTAAACTGCCTGCATGCAAGCCCGTTTACGCTACCGGATCGAGGTGGAAGCTTCGCCCCGATTCCTCGACCAGCAATCCACGCCGTCTGACGGCCGCTACGCGTTCGTCTATACGATCTGCATCCGCAACGCCGGTGCGGTGGCCGCGCGTTTGATTGCGCGCCATTGGCAGATCACCGACGGCAATGGCCGCGTCCAGCACGTCGACGGTGAAGGCGTGGTCGGCGAACAACCGCGGCTGCGTCCGGGCGAAGATTTCAAGTACACCTCCGGGGTGATGCTGGACACCGAGCATGGCCAGATGCAAGGTCATTACGACATGGTCGCCGACGACGGCACCGAATTTGCCGCGCCGATCGCCGCCTTCGTGCTGAGCGTCCCGCGCACGCTGCACTGACGGAGGGCACATGAGCATCTGGGCCATCGGCGATTTGCAGGGCTGTTACGACATTACCCAGCGTCTGTTGGAAAAAATTCGTTTCGATTCCACCTGTGACACGTTGTGGTTTTGCGGTGATCTGGTCAACCGCGGCGGCCAGTCATTAGAAACGTTGCGGCTGGTCCATTCATTGCGCGCGCACAGCGTGGTGGTGCTCGGCAACCATGACCTTTCACTGCTAGCGGTTGGCGCGCGCACGGAAGAAGAACAACGCAAAGTCAATCCGGATTTGCAACGGGTGGTGTTCGCGGAGGACCGCGACGTGCTACTGGACTGGCTGCGAATGCAGAAGCTGGCGCATGTGGACCGCGCGTTGGGATGGATGATGGTGCACGCCGGACTGGCACCTAAATGGACGACACAACTAGCCGAAAAGCATGCGCGCGAGGTCGAACAGCAACTGCAGGGCAACGGCTACCGCAAGCTGCTGCGCAACATGTACGGCGACAAGCCGAGCTGGTCACCGGCGCTCAGCGGCTTTGACCGCAGCCGCGCGATCATCAACGTGCTCACCCGGATGCGCTACTGCACCCCGCGCGGGCGCATTGGTAACGAGGACAAGGGCACTCCTGGCACCCAGAGCCAGGGCATGTACCCCTGGTTCGAGGTACCTGGACACGTGCAGCGCGACCTGAAACTGGTCTGTGGCCACTGGTCCACATTGGGTCTGACCATTACCCAAGGCATCCACGCCATCGACACCGGTGCCGTCTGGGGTGGCCGGTTGACCGCACTGCAACTGGATACCGACGAGCTACGCGTCGTGCAGGTGCCCGGTCGGGAAGTAGAAGGTCCTCCGCCGGTCAAGCCACGTCCACGACCACCACGCAGACGTCCCTCCAAGTCTGTCGCCACACCGTAGCCGCGCGCCGGGCGCGCGACGGGGCCTTTCGTTCAATCCGTGATCTGACTTGTACGGCAGCTCGCACGCATGGCGCGCTACTACAGACGGCGCTGGTAATCCACGAATACGAACGCATGCGCATGCCGCGCATCGACGGGGTGTGACTCGCGCGCAACCGCTTCCCAGTCAGAGGGATCGAAAGCAGGGAAGAACGCATCAGCGCCCTCGACTTCGGTGTCGACGTGGGTCAGCCGCAGCATGTCGGCGCGGGCCATCGCCAGCCGATAGACCTCGCCCCCCCCGATTACACACAGCTCAGAGGCTCCGGTCCGAGCCGCGTCGGCGATTGCCTCATCCAGCGACGCCACTGCCCGCATGCCTTCGAACGGCACCGTGCCACTTCGGGTCAATACTAGGTTAGTACGCCCGGGCAGCGCCCGGCCGAGTGATTCAGCGGTCTTGCGCCCCATCAGTAGCGGTTTGCCCAGGGTCAGCGCCTTGAAGCGCTGGAAGTCGTCCGGCAAGTGCCACGGCATCGCATTACCGCGGCCGATGCCGTGACGTTGATCGAGCGCGGCGATCATCGAAATAATCACCTTTCGGGATACAACTCATCGTAGATCTTCATCGCCGCTGCCCGCGCCCCTAAAACGGCAGCGACTCCGCCAACATACATGACGACAAAAACCGCAGTTGTTGAGGGCGGCAATCCATTTACAACACCCCAAATATCTGCGTAATCTCCTTTAAACATTGCAGCGAGTACAGTCCCTAGCGGAGTGGCAAGCACTGAAACGAAGAGTGCAACAGCTGAGGATGTCGAAAGAGACATCAAAGCATCTGCAAGTTTCTCGCGAGATTTATTGGAATGCTTCATCCTGAACCTCAAGTAGTTAAATACAAGAGTTCTAGATTGCCCCTTTACTATCTCATTAAATGAGACTGAACTCATACCGCTACCGGCGCCTTAATCGCTGGAAGCGGATCGTAGTCTTCGATCGCGATATCTTCGTAATCGAACGCGAACAAGTCGGTCACTGCCGGGTTCAAACGCAATTTGGGCAGCGCCCGAGGCGTGCGCGACAGCTGCTCACGCGCCTGTGTGTAGTGGTTCGAGTACAAGTGCGCATCCCCCAGGGTGTGCACGAACTCGCCCACCGCCAGTCCGGTCGCCTGCGCTACCAGATGGGTGAGCAGCGCGTAGCTGGCGATATTGAACGGCACGCCGAGGAAGATATCGCCGCTGCGCTGGTACAGCTGACAGCTGAGTTTGCCGTCGGCTACGTAGAACTGGAACAGGTTATGGCACGGCATCAGCGCCATCTTCGGCAGGTCGGCCACATTCCAGGCGCTGACCACCAGCCGACGCGAATCCGGATTGCGTTTAATTTCATCCACCAGCCAACGCATCTGGTCAATCTGCTGGCCCTCCGGCGTGGCCCAGCTGCGCCATTGTTTGCCGTAGACCGGGCCGAGATCACCGTTGGCGTCAGCCCATTCGTCCCAAATGCTGACGTTATGGGCCTTCAGGTAGGCGATGTTGGTATCGCCTCTCAGAAACCACAGTAGCTCGTGGATGATCGAGCGCAGATGCAGCTTTTTGGTGGTGACCAGCGGGAATCCCGCGGCCAGATCGAAGCGCATCTGCCAGCCAAACACGCTGCGGGTGCCGGTACCCGTGCGGTCAGCTTTGTCGGTGCCGCGCTCCAGCACGTATTGCAACAAGTCCAGGTACGGCCTCACTGGCGGCTCTCCATGACCGGCACCGGCTGTAAGACCGGCGCACGCCGCGAGCACCACAGCAGTAGCAGCCCGATCGCAATCAACGGCAGGCTCAGGATCTGCCCGCGGGTCAGCCAACCGAAAGCGACGTAGAGGCCGTTGTCGGGCATCCTTACAAATTCAATCGCAAAACGGAAAACGCCGTATAGCAGCGCGAACAGCCCGGACACGGCATAGCGCGCACGCGGCTTCATCGAGAACATCCAAATCACCGTGAACATCACCACCCCTTCCAGCGCGGCCTCGTACAGCTGCGAAGGATGCCGTGCGTAGCGGTCTAACAGGCCGGCGGCGTACTGTTGCTGGATCTGCACCGCGCTCATCAGCTCTTGCATCGACGGCTGCCCGGCAGGGATGTCCGACAGCGGCGCATGCGGGAAGATCACGCCCCAGCCAGCCTGGGTGAACTTGCCCCACAACTCGCCGCCAATGAAGTTCCCCAGCCGACCAAAGCCCAGTCCCAGCGGTACCAGCGGTGCAATAAAGTCGATCACATCGAAGATGTGCAGACGGTGCCTACGCGCCCATAGCCCGACCGCAGCCACCACGCCGAGCAGGCCGCCGTGGAAGCTCATACCGCCTTCCCAGACCTTGAACAGCACCAGCGGGTTCTGCACTAGCGCACCAAACGCATAGAACAGCATGTAGCCGATCCGGCCGCCCAAGACGACGCCTAGCATCGCGTAGAACAGCAGATCCGAGAAACCATTGGCGTCCACACCCGGCAGTCTGCCGGCCCGGATACGCGCGCGCCCCAGCAACCAGGCGGCAAGGAAGCCCAACAGGTACATGATCCCGTACCAGTGGACCTGCACCGGCCCCAACGAGAAGGCGATCGGGTCGATGTCGTGCAGATAAGTCATGCGCGGGGGGATCCGGTGGGAATCAGGGCCGCCATTTTGCCAGTTAAGCCGACCGCAAACATTGACGAATCCGCAAGACTACGTGAGAGCGCACCTTGCGTGTGCGAGAGATCAACCACAATGCCCACGTCCCAGGTACGCCAGGCCGGCTACAGCAACTGCGGCCGGTTGGGTAGTTCGTCCTGGTCCGGCTCACCGGCCACGCGCGGGAAATGTTCGGCGAGCAGCTCCGACACGGCCTGGATCGCGTCATTGATCGCCGTATCGATTTCACCGCCACGCAACCCCTGCTCAAGCCGTCGACAGATCTCACGCCACTGGGCATCGGTCACCTTCCCGCGCAGGCCGCGGTCGGCGACGATCTCGATCGCATGATCAGCCAACAGCAGGTAGATCAGCACCCCGTTGTTAGCCTCGGTATCCCAGGTCCTTAAGTGCGCGAAGGCCTGCTCGGCACGCGCTCGCGGGCGCATGCCGCGAAGCAGCACTCCTGACGACAGATTTGATTCGACCACGAACATGACCTCGCCGCGGTGCGACTGCTCAGCGGCCGCGATGGTCGCGGCGATCGCATCCAGTCGCGCCGGGGGGAACAGCCGGTGTGCCGACGGAGCAAACAGATGCCGTAGCAAACGCATCACCAACTCCCCGAGGCGCCACCGCCTCCCGATGAACCGCCGCCGCCGCTCCAGCCACCGCCACCGCCGAAGCCGCCGCCAAATCCACCACCACCGAAGCCGCCTCCGCCCCAGCCCCCCCAACCGCCATGGCGGACCACGCTTCCAGGCGAGACCGACATCAGTCCGACGAGAAACCCGACTACCGCCGCCAGCCCGCTAGCCACGAACAACGAAGTAAACAGCAGCGCCGCCAACCCGGCTGCGGCGCCGCTGAGCAGCGCCCGCACGGGTCTCGGCGCGCGTCCAAACACGCCGCGTGCCAGACTGGCGGCGAAGAAGCCGACAAACAACGCAACTAACCAACCGCCACCAAGACCGCTCGGCTCGCGCGCTGCATGGCCACTGACCGGCGCTGGCAGCGCCTCACCTTCGATCAGTTTTACCAGCACGGCGGTCGCGTCTTGAATACCACCGGCATAGTCCTGCTGGCGAAAGTGCGGCGCCAGGTATTCCTGGATGATCCGGTTGGCGACCGCGTCAGGGATCACTCCCTCCAGGCCGTAACCGGGCTGAATGCGTACACGCCGATCGTTCTTGGCGACCACCAGCAGCACGCCGTCATCCACCCCTTTGCGGCCCAGCTTCCAGGTGTCGAATACGCGCTGGGTGTATTCCTCAATCGTCTCCGGCGCGGTACTGGCCACCATCAGCACTTGCAGCTGACTGCCCTTGCTCTGCTGCAACGCCAGCGCCTGCTGCTCCAACTGCTGCTTCTGAGTCACATTCAGCGTGGCGGTCAGGTCGACCACCGGCGCATCGAGCGTAGGGATGACTGCGAGCTGCTGCGCCGATGACAGGCTCGGGACCCCAACAAGCAGCAACATCATCAATAGTCGATACACCATCACCAGCTCCTCGAGGCGCCAATGCCTCTACTCTGACCACCACCGCTGAACCAGCGGCGCCGCAGCCGGCGCCCTCCTGTGCGTCTGCGCCCGCCCGCCACTGCGTTGGCCAGCCCGCCAAAGAACATCGTCAACACGATCACCAGCGCCTCCCCGGACGGACCAGGCCAGCGCGACCCGGCCAAACGCTGCCCATGGCTGCACCCGCAGGCACAGCCGATGGATCGACACATGCAGCGGCGAAGCCGTCCAGGGCATCGCCGATAAAGGCTCTGGCCAAACGCTGCTGAGGTCCGACGATCAGCAGCGCGACGCAACCCGCAAACATCCCGAGTCCCGCACCGCCCAGCATCTGAGGCCAGGCTGCCACCCGCTTACTGGGCCTGCGCGGGGGTCTGCTGCGAAGCGGGCTGCGCACTGCCAAAGTCAACGGTCGGCGCCCGCGAAACCTCGGCCTCGTTGGCAACCGCAAAGTTCGGCTTTTCTTGGGCACCGGTGGCCTTGGCGGTCAGCACCTGCGGGAACTGGCGAATGTAGGTGTTGTAGTCCTGCACAGCCTGAATATAACGACCGCGCGCCACCGTGATGCGATTTTCGGTGCCTTCCAGCTGCGCTTGCAGGTCGCGGAAGGACTGGTCGGCCTTAAGTTGTGGGTAGTTCTCGCTAACCACCATCAGCCGCTGCAGCGCGCCCCCGAGTTCTCCCTGGGCCTGCTGGAATTGCTGCAACGATTGCGCGTCGTTGGCGTTGACCTGGATCTGCCCAACCTTCGAGCGTGCCTGGGTGACCTGAGTGAGCACCTGCTGCTCGTGCTGCGCATAGCCCTTGACCGTATTGACCAGGTTCGGAATCAGATCGTAACGACGCTGGTACTGGTTGAGCACTTCCGACCAACCCGCCTTCACCGCTTCGTCCTTTTGCTGGATCGTGTTGTAGCCACAACCCGCCAGCGAGGCAACGACCAGCCACAGCAGCAGCGAACGGATCAACAAGCGCATGTCACAACTCCAATACATTGCAGGAATGCCAAGCATGCCACCAACGCTGTATGCACGGCGGCAAGCCTGGGAGGAAGCGACTGCATCCTTCACCATCCGCCATCCGGACCGGACCTGACCTTCCACCAGGATCACCGGCTACCTCGCACCGGGCACCTGAGGGTCGGCGGCATGGCGGCGCATCAGCAGGTTGAGCCACTCTACTAATACCGAAAAGCCCATCGCGGCGTAGATATACGGTTTGGGCACATGCACCTCCAAACCATCCAAAATCAGCACCACACCGATCATCACGATGAAGGCCAGCGCTAGCATCTTCACGGTCGGATTGGCGTCGATAAAGCGACCCAGTGGGTTGGCCGCCAGCAACATCACCGCCACCGACAGCAAGATCGCACCTACCATCACCGGGATGTGTTCGGCGATGCCGACGGCGGTAATCACCGAGTCCAACGAAAACACGATGTCGATGATCGCAATCTGCAAGATCACCAGTCCAAATACACCCGTAGCCTTGCTGGTGGTCGGGTCGCCGTCCTCACCACCGGTAATCAGCTCGCGGATCTCCATGATGCCTTTGACCAGCAGGAACAGTCCCCCAACGATCAGCACCAGGTCGCGCACCGAGATGCCCATGCCGGCCACGATGAACAGGTCAGACTGCATGTGCGCCAGATAGGCCAATGAAACCAGCAGCCCGATCCGGGTAATACACGCCACCGCGATCCCAAGCCGGCGCGCGAATGGCCGCTGTGCCTCAGGCAATTTGCTGACCGCGATCGAGATGAACACCAGGTTGTCGATGCCCAGGACGATTTCCAGCGCACTGAGCGTGAACAGGGTCAGCCAGGCATTGGGATCGGTCAGCAGTTCGAGCAGCATTGGAAACCTTGTATTGGGGAAGGAAGATCAGATACAGCGGGGCACTAAAATTAGCCCCCAGCACAACAACACGTTCATCATCAGCACAAATACCGCAGCCGACCCCATGTCCTTAGCACGTCCGGCCAGCTCATGATGCTCGGGTCCATAGCGCTCGATCACTGCTTCGATCGCCGAATTGGCCAATTCCATCGCTAGCACCAGCAGCAGCGAGCCAATCATCAGTACTCGCTCCACCGACGTGTGGCCCAGCCACACCGCCAACGGTGCAAATATCACCGACAAGTACACCTCAAGCCGGAACGAGGACTCGTGCAGCCAGGCCGCGCGCAGCCCCTGAAACGACCACACAGCCGCCTTGAAGATGCGCCGCGGCCCACGCGGCATAAACCCGGACGGATCATCCATTTCAATCATGCCGCTCGGGGCGAGAGCGCGGCATGAGGCAGCGGCGGTCGGCCATGGGAGGGAGCATCAGCGGGAATGAGAAGCCGGGATAACGAGCCTCTAATTCTGCCACATTCGCTGTCTCATGCCGGCATAGGCGCGCCGCAGACCGTAGCGATTTGCCCCGGCCCCGACACTGGCGCACCATGGCGCCCCGCTCTGCTGCGTCAGGATTTCCCTTGAAATACCACATCCTCCGCCCCGTTTTGCTTGCACTTGCCCTCGCCTGGACCCAGGCCCAGGCGCTGGACCATCCCGCACCGAAAATCCCGCAGCAGGTTTCCAATCCCGCATGGGAGGACGATATGCGCAAATTTGCGGCCGCCGACGCCCACAATCCGCCGCCGCAAGGCGTTCTGTTCGTGGGCAGCTCTTCGATCCGGTTGTGGGAATCACTGGCCACTGATTTCCCCGGCCAACCGGTCATCAACCGTGGCTTCGGCGGCTCGCAAGTGCGCGACAGCACCTGGTACGCCGACCGCATCGTGATCCCCTATGCACCACGTCTAATCGTGTTCTATGCCGGCGATAATGACTTACAGGCGGGGCGAACCCCGGTGCAGGTGCGCGACGACTTCGTCGCCTTCGTGCAGCGCGTGCGCCAGGACTTGCCAGAGACCCGCATCGCCTACATCTCGATCAAACCCAGCCCTTCGCGCGCCAAGTTGATGCCGCAGATGGCCGCGGCCAACGCGCTGATTCGTCACGCTGCCTCACGACTGCACAAAGTGGACTTCATCGATGTCTACAACCGTATGCTCACGCCCTCTGGCACGCCGCGTCCGGAGCTGTTTGGCCAGGACCAGCTGCACATGTCTCGAGCTGGCTACGACATCTGGCGCGAGGCTGTGGCGCCCGAACTGGCCCGCCAGTAAAGCATCTGTGGCGGCTCATCGCGCGTTAGGCGTTCGCATTTAATCTGCCTCAGCGCCTTAAAAACAAGCGTGCCCACCTGGGCGGCCAGCATGCCACGTGCATGGAAGAGCCCCAAACGAAGTAGGGCTTCGCCTCGTCAGCCCCCTGGGCCGCGTGCGTAGGGAGGGCGGTCAAGCTGGCGCTAGTCAAAGCGCACCGTGACCGTCGTCCCCACCCCAAGCGTGCTCTCCAGCTCCACGCGCCATCCGAAACGATGACACAACCGCCGCACGATTGAGAGCCCTAACCCTGTGCCTTGCAGCCTCTCCGGCTCGGCTCGGAAGAAGGGGTCGAATGCGCGTGACCGTAATTCGTCGCTCATGCCGATACCCGTATCGCGTACGGCGATTCCGTCCTGGCGCACCTCAACGATCACGCTACCGCTGTCGGTAAAAGTACAGGCATTGCTGAGCAGGTTGCTCAACACCACACGCAGCACGCGCGGCGGGGCGTAAAGCTCCAGCGGATCGATAATATGAAGTTCAACCCGCACAGGCTTTTCGATAAGCCGCTCACGCGCGCTCTGCACCTCTTCTTGGACCAGCTCGGTGACATCAAACGTCTCGCTTTGCGGCGCGACCTCGGCTTCACGCGCCAGAATCAGGAAGGCATCAATGACGGCCTCCATATCCCGTCCAGCGCGCTGGATACGGCGCAGGCTGCGCTCAACCCGTGGCGAGTTGCCCTCTTCGGCAAGTGCTATATCGGTGGCCACGCGCACAACGGTCAACGGCGTGCGCAGTTCGTGGCTGGCATCACGGGTGAAATTGCGTTCGCGTGCCACATGTTCACCCACCCGCTGCGCCATCGCATACAGCGCCAGCGCCAGTTGTCGGGTCTCACCTTGCAGATCGGCTGGCAGATGGTCGGGGGCTAGATCACTGGCATCGGGATAGCGTGGATCCCAGTCGGCGACTCGCCGCGCCAGCCAGTTCACCGGCGACACCAAGCGTTTGGACACACGATAAGTCAGCCACGACACCCCACACACCGCCAGTAGAATCAGCAACACCGGCACCGCCCCGAACCAGATTGCCAAGTGCGCTGCTTGCGGACGTAGAAAAGCCAGATACAACGTACCCGGTGGCCGGCGTTGCACTAACACCAGTTGATCGTAGCGGTCCAGTTCGTGAAACCCTTCCGTCAACGTACGCAGTGGGGCAGGTAGCGCTTGCCGCGAGCCCCCTGCCGGTATCAGATAACCACGTAGAGTGGAGGTATCTGGTGGCGGCTGCGTTGACGAGGTCGCGCGCAGCTGCCAGAAATGCGCGGCCTCATGCTTGAGTACAGTATGGATCAGACTGTATTTGACGACAGTCGTGACCAGATAGGCGCCCACCAAAATTGCCAGGCTCCCGAGTACGGCCTGCATGATGAAAGCAATGCGGATTTTTCGAGGCAACCCATAAGGCATTGCGGCGTCGTCCAGTGATCCGCACCGGGATGATGGGAGACAATGAGACTTAACTGACCACAGCCTGCGATGTACTCAGACATCGCAGGCCGTCGCTGAGCCAGCGCAGACCGAGCAACTCAACCCATGGGTTGGGCGATATCGGCAATGCGGTAACCGGCACTCTGTACAGTGTGCAACAAGGGCCGATCAAATGGTTTGTCAATAATCTTGCGCAGGTTGTACAGATGGCTGCGCAACGTGTCCGAATCTGGCAGTCCATTACCCCATATTTCACGCTCGATTTCCTGTCGGCTCACCACCCGCGGCGATTCACGCATCAGGATCGTCAGCAGCTTCAGTCCGATCGGAGAGAGTTGCAGCTCAGAGCCCGCACGGGTCGCGCGCATGCTGACCGGATCAAGCACCAGATCGGCCACCTTCAGCACTTCCGAGCCGACCTGACGACGCTCACGTCGGATCAGCGCACGCAGCCGCGCTTCCAGCTCTTGGATCGCAAACGGCTTGGTCAGATAGTCGTCGGCGCCGAACCCTAGCCCGGTCAGCTTGTCGTCGAGTGTGTCACGCGCAGTCAACATCAGCACCGGCGTGGACTTGCGCGCGTCGTTGCGTAGACGGCGACAGACCTCGATGCCGTCCAGTCGCGGCAGCATCAGATCAAGCACGACCACGTCGTAGCTGTTCTCGGCCGCCAGACGATAGCCGTCCAGGCCATCAACTGCGTAATCGACCTCGAACCCGCGACCTTCGAGATATTCACCGATCATTTCGGCAATGTTGCGGTTGTCTTCGACGACCAGAACCAGCCCGGCCGTTTCCTTGGTCTGACGCATGGGATTCCCTCTATCTTCAGCTTTGTGAAACATGCCGCATCCACGGTCGATGTAGCGTGAAGAAATAGCAAACAGCACAATTCTTTTTTATCGTTTAACTAAAACGTTCTTCAGTACCGGCCAAACCGTGTCGAGCACCTTGGGTTGGGCCGCTGCAGTCGGGTGGAGTCCATCGTTCTGCATCAACCCTGGCCGCAGTGCAATTCCCTCAAGCAAAAATGGCACCAGCGGTAGCTGATAGCGGGCGGCCAGTTGTGCGTAGACCGCACGCAAGCGCTGGCGGTAAACCGGCCCGTAGTTGGGAGGCACATCGATCCCCAGCAATACGACCTGGGCGCCGGCGCGGCGGCTGAGTCCAATCATGTTATCCAGATTAGTTTCCAACTGTGCCGGCGCCAGACCGCGCAACGCATCGTTGCCCCCCAGTTCGATAATCACTACTCCGGGGTGATGTTTAGCTAGCAGGCCCGGTAACCGGGTCAGCGCGCCGGAACTGGTTTCGCCACTGATGCTGGCATTAATAACCCCCGGTGGCGCCTTAAACTGCTGCTTCAGGCGCTGCTCAAGCAGGCTGACCCAGCCGGCCTGTACCGGTATGTTGTGGGCAGCGCTCAGACTGTCACCAACCACGAGGATCGGGCCACGTTCCAAACCTGTGGCATGGACCAGCGCCGGCGCAAGTAGCCAGCATGCCCAAAAGAGCCATGTCGCCGCAACCGATCGACGTATTGGCGTACCGTATTCCAGCATCTGGAGAAATCCTCATTAATCGTCAGCCTCTATACGCCCGTATCGCGCTGGATGTCCGCGACCTGAGTAAATCTGTCGACGGGCCGGAAGGCACTGTGCACATCCTCGACACCATCAGCTTGACGATCAACGAAGGCGACAGCGTTGCAATTGTCGGCGCTTCCGGGTCGGGTAAGACCACCCTACTCGGTTTGCTCGCCGGCCTAGACCTGCCTAGCCGCGGCCGTATCACCCTCGCAGGGCAGGCGCTGGACGCGCTCAACGAGGAGGCCCGCGCGGCGCTGCGTGCCCGCGTGGTTGGCTTTGTGTTTCAGAGCTTTCATCTGCTGCCAGCTTTAACTGCCGAAGAAAACGTCGCGTTGCCGCTGGAGCTGGCAGGGCGCGAGGACCCGGGGCGAGTGCGCGAAGTACTCGCAGCAGTCGGATTGACCGCACGCTCGCGCCATTACCCCCGCCAGCTATCGGGCGGCGAGCAGCAGCGTGTCGCGCTGGCACGTGCATTCGTGGCGCGGCCAAAGATCCTGTTCGCCGACGAACCGACCGGCAGCCTCGACCAGAGCACCGGACGCCAGATCAGCGACCTGCTGTTCGCGCTGAATGCCGACAGCGACACTACGCTGGTATTGGTCACTCACGACATGGCACTAGCGCGGCGCTGCCGACAGGTTTACCGGATAGACGGCGGTGTCTTGTATCTGCAACAGGATGTCGCATGAGAGTGCTGCAGCAGGCACTGCGTTCGGTGCGACGCGAGTTCCGCGCCGGCGACGTGTTGACCGTGTTCGTCGCACTTGCACTTGGCGTCGCGGTCATGACCGCAGTCGGCACCCTGGTCGACCGGGTGAGCCTTGCGCTCACCGCCAATGCCGCCGAGGTGCTCGGCGGCGACCTCGGGGTGACCGGCCGCCAGGACATCCCGCAGGCATTGGTTGACGAGGCCGCACGTCGGGGGCTGCACAGTACACGCATCGTGGCCTTCTCCAGTGTGTTGTTCCACGGCCAGGCTAGCCAGATGGCGACGATTCGTGCGGTCGGCCAAGGCTATCCATTACGAGGCCAGCTGCGGGTCTCACGCACGCTATCGGCCATCACCGGCACCCCGGAACGGGCTCCCCCCATCGGCGAGGCCTATGCCGATCCGCGCCTCATTGAGGCACTCGGACTCAAACTTGGCGACGCGCTGGAATTCGGCGCCGGTACGCTGCGGGTCACCGGCGTACTGCGCGCCGTACCGGACGCGTCCGACGCGCTATTGGAGCTAGCTCCCCCGCTGATGGTCAACCGGGCTGACGTTGATGCTGCCGGGCTGCTAGGGCCTGGTAGCCGCGCCGCCTACCGGCTGATGTTCACCGGTGCACCCGACGCGATCACCGAGCTGCGCGATTGGCTGGTACCGCGCACACGTGGCTACCGGCTGATCGGGCTCGCCGACACCCAGCGCGGAATGCGCGCTGCGTTTGACCGAGCCGGACGCTTCCTGTCGCTGTCGGCGCTGTTAGCGGTACTGCTGGCAGGCGTGGCCACTGCACTGGCTGCCAACCGCTTCGCATTGCACCGCATCGATACGGTCGCGGTACTGCGCTGTCTGGGCGCGCGCCAGCGCGATGTAGTGCTGACCCTGGTACTGCAGTTGCTGCTGGTCGCGCTACCCGCTTGTCTGGTCGGTATTGCAGTTGGCCTGTTAGCACAGGAGGGCTTGGTACAAGCCCTTGGCCGTCTGGTGCCACAGCGACTGCCGCTGCCACCGGCCACTCCCGCGCTGACCGGTGCGGGTGTCGGCCTAGTGCTGTTGTTCGGTTTCGGCCTGCCGCCCTTACTGCGGTTGCGTAATGTACCGCCGATGCGAGTGCTCAATCGCAGTGTTGGGACCGTACCTCCGAGCTCGCTGTTGACCTATTTAGCTGCTTTAGCGGCCACGCTCGGGTTGACCCTTCACGCCACCGGCGATGCCATGCTGGCTGCCTGGGTGTTCGGCGGGTTGACCGGTCTGGCACTGGTGGCCAGCGGACTCGGAGCGCTGCTGTTGGCCTGCTTGCGCCGCCTGCAGCACCGCTTACGCGGGCCCTGGCGATTGGGCCTGGCGGCGCTGACCCGGCGCCGCGCGCTGGGTGTGGTGCAGCTGGTGGGGTTGTCGCTATCACTGTGCGCGCTGCTGTTGCTGGCGGTGATAGGGCCCGGGCTGCTCAAACAGTGGCGTGAGCACCTTCCAGCCGATACACCCAACTACTTTCTGATGAACATTCAGCCCGACCAGACTGACGCAATCCGCCGGCAACTGGCCGCGCTGGGCGTGCGCAATGTCGCCATGGAACCGTTCGGCACCGGCCGACTGCTGGCGATCAACGAACATTCACCCCAGCGGCTGGACGGCGACACGCAAAATTCGGACGACGGCAACCCACCAGTTAACCTCTCCTGGCGGCACGCCTTCCCCGTCGCCAATACGCTCATCTCTGGCCGCTTCTGGAACACCGCAAGCCATGCTTCCGAAGCCTCGGTCGAGCAGGGCTGGGCACAGCGCTACGGCATCGGCTTGGGCGACCGAATCACTCTGCTGATGGGCGACCAGCAGCGCCGCTTCACCGTCACCAGCCTGCGTAAAGCCGACTGGGGCTCATTTCGGGTCAATTTTTTTCTTCTGCTCAACGCGGGCGCAGTCGGCGATGCGCCTTATAACCTCATCTCCAGCTTTCACCTACCTGCCGCACAGGCACCGAGGTTAGCTGAGCTAACCCGCGCGTTTCCCAATGTCTCAGTAGTGGACATCGACGCGATTCTGGGTCGAGTACGCGAGATCATGCAGCAGGTCGCGCAGGCGATACAGCTCGTGATGGGCTTCAGTCTACTGGCCGGACTGCTGGTGCTGCTGGCCGCGCTGCAGGCCACCGCTGCCGAGCGCCGCTATGACAGCGCGGTGCTGCGCACATTGGGTGCCAGCCGTCCGCAACTGCGCGGTGCGGTGCTGGTGGAGTTCGGCGCGCTCGGCCTGTGCGCGGCGCTACTGGCTGTACTGGCCGCAGCCGGGATTGGGATGGCGGTAGCGCAGCGCGCGTTCGAGCTTGATTTCAGCCCGCCCTGGCCGGCCCTGTTGTTGGGCGCATTGGTCGGCATCGCGTTGAGCCTCTTAGCCGGTTGGTCCGGTACGCGTCGGATCCTGTCCACCCCGCCGGCCCTGGCGCTGCGCTCGCCGTAAGCCACCGCGCACCGACATGGGTTCAGGCGGTCAACCGCGACGAGCGTTCGGCACCGGTTTGTCAATCCCTGGATCGGCAGAGGCCAGGCCAGCACGTCGGCGTGCAGGCGCACGTTAGTGTGGAGCGTATAACCGCCGGCGAAGCGCTAATGCGCGACATCTGCCAACGCCGGCCAGCCCCCTTTATGCCATTCCGGCATGTGGACCGTCCGAATCGTGCGTTTGCGCGCTTCAGGCCGCCCCGTAGAGTTAAACGTCCACCCTTCCAGTGCCCCTTCATCATGGCTCGCATTTCCAGTGCGGCGCTCGCGCCTACCTCGCCCCATGCCTCTGCTACCGTCACCATACGGCCCTTAGAAGGCCCGCTCGGTGCAGAAGTCCTTGGCCTGGATCTGTCGGTACCGCTGGACGCCGACACCTTCGCATCTATCCACCAGGCCCATCTGCACTATCACCTACTGGTGTTCCGCGATCAACGCATCACCCCCGCAGAGCAGGTCGCTTTCAGCCGTCGCTTTGGGCCGCTGCAGATCCACGTACTGCGCAACTTCCAGCTGCCGGGACATCCTGAAGTGCTGGTAATCTCCAACATCAAACAAAACGGCGAACCGATCGGGCTGGGTGACGCCGGCCATTACTGGCACTCGGATCTTTCCTATAAGCAGCGCCCCAGTCTTGGCTCACTGCTGCTTGCGCAGGAACTACCGGCCGAAGGCGGTGACACGCTGTTCGCCAACCAACACTTGGCCTGGGAAACCCTGCCGCAAGCGCTGAAGCGTGCGGTAGAGGGACGGTTCGCTGAGCACAGCTACCTGGCCAAATACGAGCAACTGCGCCTACGCAACCCGTGGCGTCCGGCTTTGACCCCCGAACAAATCGCCGAGGTTGCTCCTGTCCAGCATCCGGTGGTGCGTACGCACCCGGAAACTGGCCGCCGGGCGCTGTTTGTCAGCGAACACTTCACTACACGCATTGTTGGCCTACCACAGGACGAAAGCGACGCGCTGCTGGACGCACTGTTCGCGCACAGCACTCACGAGAACCTGGTGTATCGCCACCACTGGCAACCGCACGACATGGTGTTCTGGGACAACCGCTCGCTAACTCATTTGGCCGCGGGTACGCCCGAACATCTGCGCCGGCGGTTGCACCGCACCACCATCGAGGGCGACGTACCGTTCTGAGCGGCCGCTACGCCCCACTCTCAACTCTCCCACCGGAATGCTCCATGCCCTACGCCGCTTTTCCCCCGCCCGTGATGTTGGCTCCTTGGCGGGCCCGTGGCCTACTGCTGGCCCTGGTACTGGCCATACTGGCGCTGCTGCACAGTCCGCAAGCGCAGGCCGAAGGCCGCCTACGTGTCGCCAAGCAATTCGGTATCGTCTACTTGTTGCTGGACGTCGCCCAGGATCAAAAGCTGATCGAGAAGCAGGGCAAGGCCGCCGGTGTGGACATTAAGGTGCAGTTCCTGCAATTGTCCGGCGGCGCGGCGATCAACGATGCCCTGCTCAGCGGCGCGATTGATGTCGCCGGCGCCGGTGTCGGCCCGCTGTTCACCATCTGGGACCGCACCCACGGGCGTCAGAATGTACGTGGTATAGCCTCGCTCGGCAATTTTCCTTACTACCTGATCACCAACCAGCCGCGGATCCGCAGCATCGGCGACTTCACCCCGCACGACCGCATCGCCGTGCCGGCGGTGGGTGTATCAGTACAGTCTCGTTTGCTGCAGTACGCATCGGCCCAACGTTGGGGTGAGAAGGGCTCTCACCAGCTCGACCCGCTACAGGTAGCGCTACCGCATCCCGACGCCGCCGCGGCGATCATTCGGGGCGGCACCGAGATCAGCGCGCACTTCGCCACGCCACCGTTCCAGGAACAAGAGCTGGCACGCAATCCAAAAGCTCACGTCATACTCAATTCCTACGATGTAACCGGCGGCCCATCGTCGGCCACGGTGCTGTACGCCACCGAGAAATTTCGCCGCGAAAACCCCAGGACCTACCGCGCCTTTGTGACCGCATTGGCCGAAGCCGCCCGATTCATCAACCAGCACCCTGAGCAAGCTGCGGATATTTTCCTGCGTCGCAACGGCTCTGCGATCGACCGCGCGATGTTAATGAAGATCCTCCAGGACCCACAGGTGCAGTTCAAGATCACCCCGCAGAACACCCTCGGGCTGGGCCAATTCCTGCACCGTATTGGCGCGATCAAACAGGCGCCCGGTTCGATCGGGGACTACTTCTTCGACGACCCGCTGATCGCGGGCGGGAGCTGAGTGATGAGTCTGACCACCGTATCAGCGCCGCTGCTACAAATTGATGACGTCAGCCTGGAATACGCCGATGCGCGACGCGTGGTTCGCGCCACCCACCGGGTAAGCTTTGACGTGCATGAGGATGACCGCTTCGTGCTACTAGGACCCTCCGGCTGCGGCAAGTCCACGTTGCTCAAAGCGATTGCCGGATTCGTAGCGCCGCGCGAAGGTCAAATCCGCCTGGACGGACACGTGGTGCGCACCCCTGGGCCGGACCGGATCGTGGTGTTCCAGGAATTTGATCAGCTCTCGCCATGGAAGACCGTGCGCCAAAACGTCGTATTCGGACTACGCGCCACGCGCCGCCTCAACCGCGCCGAGGCCAATGAGCGCGCCGAGCATTATCTCGACAAAGTCGGCCTGCGCGGGTTCGCCGATGCCTACCCACATACCCTGTCTGGCGGCATGAAGCAGCGTGTGGCGATCGCCCGCGCATTGGCCGCGCAGCCGCGAGTGCTGCTGATGGATGAGCCGTTTGCCGCACTCGACGCATTGACCCGCCGGCGTATGCAGGAGCAGCTGCTGGCACTGTGGGAACACGCGCGCTTCACTCTGCTGTTTGTGACGCATTCAATTGAAGAGGCACTGCTGATTGGCAACCGGGTGTTGCTGTTGTCGGCTCATCCCGGTCAGGTGCGTGCCGAGCTCAACGCGCATGCGTTCGGACCTTATAACGCAGGCAGTGCAGCGTTCCAGCAGGCCGCGCGACGGATCCATCAGCTGCTGTTCGACAATACCGCGGAGGACCCGTCGCTGGGCATCGGCAACGTCGCGCGGCTAAATCCAGCCAGCGTGCGCCTTGAGGCGGTCTCGTGACCGGCCCGGCCCGCGCGCTGCCAGCGGTGCGCGCCGAGTACGAGCGCCGGGTGCTCCCCCTCGACCCTACGCTGCGGATGGCGCCACGGCCACAATCGTGGTCCGCCCCGCCATGGCTGCGCAGGTTACTGCTCCTGGCGGTGCTGGCCGTGGTTTGGGAAGGTGCCGCGCGCCTGGTCGGCGATGACCTCTTGTTGCCCAGTTTGGTACAGACCATGCGGGCCTTTTACGCGGGCCTGGTCTCCGGCGAACTGCTGGGGCGTGTTGGCAGTTCGCTCGGAGTGCTGGCACAGGCTTACGCGCTGGGCGTGGGGCTGGCATTTGTGCTGGCGGCGGTGGGCGCCTCGACTCGATTCGGGCGCGATCTACTCAACACCCTGACCTCAATGTTCAATCCGCTACCGGCGATTGCACTGCTGCCGCTGGCGCTGCTGTGGTTCGGTTTGGGCAAGGGCAGCCTGGTGTTTGTACTGGTGCATTCGGTACTGTGGCCATTGGCGCTGAATACCCATGCTGGTTTCTCTGCGGTACCGGACACGTTACGCATGGCTGGACGCAACTATGGCCTGCGTGGGTTGCGCTATGTGGTGGCCATTCTGGTCCCGGCGGCACTGCCGTCAATCTTGTCGGGTCTGAAGATCGCCTGGGCGTTCGGCTGGCGCACGCTGATCGCCGCCGAGCTGGTATTTGGCGCCACCTCGGGTCAGGGCGGGCTGGGCTGGTACATCTTCCAGAATCGCAACGAGCTCTACACTGACCGCGTGTTTGCCGGGCTGGCAATGGTGATTCTACTGGGGCTACTGGTCGAAGGCGTGGTGTTCCAGATGCTGGAAAGGCTAACGGTTCGGCGCTGGGGCATGCAGCGCTGACTCGTTGCGGCGAGGACGCAGGCGGTGCCGCCGTCCTTGGTCCAAGTAATGTGCAGGTCAGGCGCTGACCACTGTCGATTCGGTGCTACCGGCCACCGGTAATATGGCCGCCACTGCGCCTGCACAGCCGCAGCCGGTATGCTGCGACCCCCTCCTGCCGATCCACCTCCATGCCGTATACCGCCTATATCTATCCCGTTCTGCTACTGCTCGCCAGTAACGTGTTTATGACATTCGCCTGGTACGGCCATCTCAAGTTCAAAACTGCCCCTCTATTGCTGGTCATTGCGGTCAGCTGGGGCATCGCATTCTTCGAGTACTGCTTACAGGTACCAGGTAACCGGTTGGGCAGCGCAGTGTACTCAGCCCCTCAGCTCAAGGGCATCCAGGAAGTAATTACACTGCTCGTCTTTGCGGTGTTCTCGCTGGCTTATCTGGGCCAACCACTGAAATGGAACCATTGGGCCGCCTTTGCACTGATCGCGGTGGCCGCATTCTTGATGTTTAAGGAATGAACTGCCTAGTGGACGTAAACGACCGACGATACCTCGGTCGACTACAGCGGCATTCGCGACGATGCGACAAGTGCGTGGGGCGGCGCCGTGCGTGCACGGTTGTTATAGCCGCCATCCTGCATGGCGGATACGACCGGGAGATCCAGTCCCTCCTCCTGCGCAACCCGGCCCAATAACGCAGCCCCCAGCACCGACAACGGCGCGGGGCTGGCTGCCAGATCCTCGCCAAGGCGGCCGATAGCATGCAGGCGCAGCACGCTCAGCCGCCAGGCGTCACCGCAGATCCGGTTGGCCAGACGCCGCCAAAGCCGTTCACCAATCCCGGCACCGTTATCCTGGCCGGGCAGGCTGGGCGCCATCAACGCCAATCGATCCCAGGCTAGAAAATCGCTTTCAGGTAGCAAATATAAACGCCAGCAGCAGTGGCCATCGCGGTCAAAGAACCATAGGCTCTCGCGCAATCCATCGCTGTCCATCTGCAACTGCACAGCCAACGTGTTTGCACGTGACCAACCCGCCAGCTCGCTGCCTAACGAAGGCCGGTACAGACACAGCACCGTGCCCAAAGCGGCCAGCTGCACCGGACACGGCAGGTCGTGTTCGCGTCTCGGCGGCGGCACCATCGCAAGCCCACCCGGGTCCAGCGTGGCGATAGGCTCGCGGACGGATCCCCGGGGGGGCGAAAACGAAGCGGAGAACGCCGGGTAGCGCATGCCAATCTCCCTGCAAACGTGTCACCGGCGTCGATGCGCGCGCCCGCCGAGGGCAACGGCACGATACATTGATCCGGATGGCGCACGGGCCTTCTTGTGTTTGTCCGGTGACACCGGACGAACACAAAGAAGCCTGCGAAGCGGGAACCTACTTAGTCAGAATCAGCTTGTCGTTGCTGGTGTGCCGCAGACGGTAGATGCGGTCGCCATGTTGGATCAGCACCTCACGACGTCCCTTGAGGAGGGCATCGCTGGCGATGGTCTCTTCATGCGGGACCACACGCACGGGACGCTCACGCAGCGACAGGGTCTCAGGACGCAGAAGAACGGGTTGAGCGGTCATGATCCGGACTCTCGGAAAGGGTTCAACTCAAATGATAATTATTCTCACTCTCAAATCAATAGGCGCACTCGCCTTTATTGATCGATGATATCTATCGATATATCCATTGAAGTAGTTATTGCAAATAGTCTCGCGTTATTCGCCCACTACTGCCTCAATCCGGCGCCAAACCTCTGCACCGTGTCGTTCAAGCACCTCAAGCGCGCTGAAGTTCTCCTGCAACTGCGCGACCCGGCTCGCCCCCAGGATCACGCTGGATACGTGTGGATTGCGCAAACACCAGGCGATCGCCAATGGGCCAGGCTGCTCACCGAGTTCCGCAGCCAGCGCGGTAAAGCAACGCGCCCGGGCAACCCGTTCACCATCCGTCCCTAACACGTCCTTACGCAGCCATGCGTAATCAGGTTGGCCCAGGCGCGTACCTAGCCCGACTCCATCGTTGTACTTACCCGTGAGCAGCCCCGAGGCGAGCGGCGACCAGATTGTCGTACCCATGCCCGTGTTGCAAAGCTCGACGTACTCACGTTCAACGCGTGCGCGGTGTAACAGGTTGTATTGCGGCTGTTCCATCGAGGGACCGAACAGCTGCCCGGCACGGGCGATCTTGCGCGCCTCAAGGATCTGCGCGGCCGACCATTCCGAGGTCCCCCAATACAGCACCTTGCCCTGCCGGACCAGCAGGTCCATCGCTCGTACCGTCTCCTCGATCGGCGTGTCCGGATCCGGACGATGACAGAAATACAGATCCAGATAGTCCGAGCGCAACCGCCGCAGCGCCGCGTGGCAGGCATCGGTGATGTGCTTGCGTGACAACCCCCGCTGGGTCGGCCGCGGAGACTGCGTTGCGCCAAAGAACACCTTGCTTGACACGCAGTAGCCGTCGCGTGGAAGACGCAAGTCGGCTATTACATCGCCCATGACTTGCTCGGCACGCCCGGCCGCGTAAGTTTCCGCGTTATCGAAGAAGTTAACCCCATGATCCCAGGCGCAGGCGATCAAGTTGCGCGCTTCGTCGCGACCGACTTGCTGGCCGAACGTGACCCAGGCCCCGAACGAGAGCGCAGACAGCTGCAAGCCGGATGCGCCGAGACGACGGTAAATCATGGATATGTTCCTTGCGATGGGGCCAAAAAGGGGCGACGACGACGGCGTCGCCAGATCGCTGGAGTGTAAGCCGCGACATCGATCCAATGGGGTCTACCCAGAAATCAGCGAGCGGAGCGAAAGGCCGCAACGCCCGCGACCACCGACCGGCCGCGCGAGACTCGGCCAGCGCGCGCAAGCATGAATGCAACGTTCCTTGCCCACCGCCCGCCCCTGCCCTACGCTTTCCGTTTTGCCGGATCGCGGGGATCAGCATGGTCGAGGGTTTGGAAAGGATCGGCTTCGGCCTGTTCGGGCTTGCGGTCTTGATCGGCGTCGCCTGGCTGTTCTCCAGCAACAGACGTGCGGTCGACTGGCGTTTGATCGGCACCGGCGTGGCATTACAGATCGGGTTTGCCACCGTGGTGCTGTTGGTGCCCGGCGGCCGTGATGTGTTCGACGGACTGGGACAGGCGTTCGTGAAGGTTCTGAGCTTCGTCAATGAGGGCTCGACCTTCATCTTCGGCAGCCTGATGAATGTGAAGAGCGTCGGCTTCATCTTCGCGTTCCAGGTACTGCCAACGATCATCTTTTTCTCCTCATTGATGGGCGTGCTCTACCACTTGGGGCTGATGCAGGCGATCGTGCGGGCGATGGCCTGGGCAATTACCAAGGTGATGCGGGTGTCGGGGGCGGAAACCACCAGCGTCTGCGCCAGTGTGTTTATTGGTCAGACCGAGGCGCCGCTGACCGTGCGCCCGTACATCCCCAAGATGACCCAGTCGGAGCTACTGACCATGATGATTGGCGGTATGGCGCATATTGCCGGTGGCGTGCTGGCGGCTTACGTGGGCATGCTCGGTGGCAGCGACATGGCGCAGCAGGCGTTCTATGCCAAGCATCTGCTGGCGGCCTCAATCATGGCCGCGCCGGCAACCCTGGTGGTGGCCAAGCTGCTGGTGCCCGAGACCGGTACCCCGCTGACCCGCGGCACGGTGAAGGTGGAAGTCGAAAAAACCACCAGCAACATCATTGATGCGGCGGCGGCCGGTGCGGGCGATGGCTTGCGACTGGCACTGAATATCGGCGCAATGTTGTTGGCCTTCATCGCGCTGATCGCTCTGATCAACGCACCGCTGACCTGGTTCGGGGACTACACCGGGATCGCTGCAGCGATCGGCAAACCGACCGACCTGTCAACAATCCTGGGGTATCTGCTGGCGCCGGTGGCCTGGGTGATCGGTACGCCATGGGCAGACGCGACCACCGTCGGCGGACTGATCGGCCAAAAGGTGGTACTTAACGAGTTCGTGGCGTATTCGAAACTGTCGCAGATCCTGAACGGGCAACTGCCCGGCCTGGTGTTGAGCAAGGAAGGAGCGCTGATTGCCACCTATGCGCTGTGTGGCTTTGCCAACTTCAGCTCGATTGCCATTCAGATCGGCGGTATCGGCGGCCTGGCCCCCGAACGACGTCACGATCTGGCGCGATTTGGTCTACGCGCGGTCTTGGGCGGCTCGATCGCCACCTTCATGACCGCCACCATCGCCGGCGTACTCTCGCACTTCGGCTAGGCTGTATCGCGGGACGCGACAACGCGCCTCGAAGAACAAGCCCCGGTTTAACGCCCACTGCGTTCAATCGGGTCTGAGCATCGTTTCTACAAGTAAGCAGGTGTCTAATGAGTGCGGTCGTAGTCGTCGGTTCTTTCAATGTCGATCATGTTTGGCGCTGCGAGGCATTGCCCGCACCAGGCGCGACGATTGCCGGCCGGTACAGCACAGGGCCTGGCGGCAAGGGCTTCAACCAGGCCGTTGCCGCCGCGCGCGCCGGAGCGCAGACCGCGTTTGTCTGCTCCCTGGGCGACGACGCCGGTGGTGCGATGGCACGCGCACTGGCCGCACAGGATGGGCTGCACCTGGTGGCCGAGCCCAGTGAAGAACCGACCGGCACAGGCGGCATCTACGTCGACGCTCACGGACGTAATACCATCGTCATCGGCCCCGGTGCCAACGCGGTGCTGAGTCCCGCCTTCATCGAGAGCCAGCAGGCGTTGGTTGCCACCGCGCAGGTTGTACTGGCCCAGTTGGAATCGCCGGTGGAAACAATTGAGGCAACGTTGCAGCTAGCACGCGAATCGGGGGTGTTGACCATGCTCAACGCTGCGCCTGCCAACGCACAGAGCACGATCGGCCTGCTCAAAGCCGCCGATGTACTGACCCCTAACGAAACCGAGTTTGCTGCCCTGCTCGGCCGCCATGTCGGCGAGCGCATCAACGCCGACGATGTCGCCGCGACCGACGGCAATACCTTGCACGCGCTTTGCCGCAAGCTGCTGCCGGGGGGCACCGTCATCATCACCCTTGGTGCGGTCGGCGCGTTCGTTTCCCATGCCGAGGAGCTGCTACGCGGCGATACCCAGCCTTATTACCGGGTGGCAGCCGAAGTAGCTCAAGCGATCGACACCACGGGGGCGGGTGACGCGTTCAATGGCGCGTTGGCGGCAGCATTGGCGCAGCAGCCGGAAGCCCCGTTTGTCCAGCATGTGCGCTTTGCCAATCGTTACGCCGCACGCTCGACCGAACTGGCCGGTGCGGCGGTATCGATGCCGCAACTTACGCCTGTAACGTAACGGTTAGCCGCCGCTACGCAGCGGCACGCCCCCTGGGCTTTGCAAATTAGGGCCCCAGCTTCCACCCTGGGTTGAGAAAGGGTTGCAGGGACGCTGGGGGAGATGGGTTGGCTTGCGCCGTTACAATGGCCGGTATGCGAATTGGTCCTTATCTTATCGAACCGAACGTGATCCTGGCGCCGATGGCCGGGGTTACCGACAAGCCGTTCCGGCAGCTGTGCAAACGGTCGGGTGCGGGTCTGGCGGTGTCGGAGATGACGATCAGTGACCCGCGCTTCTGGAATACCCGCAAGTCACGCACCCGCATGGACCACGCCGGCGAGCCGGACCCGATCAGTGTGCAAATCGCCGGCACCGAACCGCAGCAGCTGGCCGAGGCGGCGCGCTACAACGTCGACCACGGTGCGCAAATCATCGACATCAACATGGGCTGCCCGGCCAAAAAAGTGTGTAACGCTTGGGCCGGCTCAGCCCTGATGCGCGAACCGGCACTGGTGGCTAGGATCTTGGAAGCCGTCGTGGCCGCAGTGCCGGTACCCGTCACACTGAAAATTCGCACCGGCTGGGACTGCGACCACCGCAATGGTCCGGTGATTGCACGGATCGCCGAGGACAGCGGCATCGCCGCACTCGCGGTTCACGGGCGCACTCGCGATCAGCACTACAGAGGTGAGGCCGAATATGAAACCATTGCCGCCATAAAATCGCAGCTGTCAATCCCGGTAATCGCCAACGGCGACATCGACTCACCACTCAAGGCCAGACAGGTGCTGGACCGCACCGGTGTGGACGCGGTGATGATTGGTCGGGCCGCACAGGGCCGGCCGTGGATCTTTGCAGAGATAGCGCACTATCTGGCAACCGGGATGACGCGCCCTTCGCCCACGTTGCCACAAGTGCGCGCGATTCTGCTGGGCCACCTCACGGCACTGCACGATTTCTACGGCGAACCGCAAGGAGTGCGGATCGCGCGCAAACACCTGGGTTGGTATGCAAAGGACCATCCGCACAGCGGTGCATTCCGCGCTATGGTCAATCTTGCCGAAACAGCCGCCGAGCAGATAAAGCTGACCGCCGACTACTTCGAACAGCTTATCGCTACTGAGGCGCTGCCTGCCGCTGCGGCGTAATCGCAGCGGCGGCTGCAACAAACCTTCTCAGAGCAGTGAATTATCCATTGATGACCCGAACAACAGGCGGATAAAGCCACGTCGCGGTCGGCAGCGGGGCACGCCACCGACCGCCCTGGCTCAGCCAGCGATAATGAAGCGCTTGGCGTCCTCAATGAAGCTCTTCTCGCCGATCGGCGCTTCGTTGGAGCCGAACGGCAGCTGTGCGCGCAGCTTCCACGAGGTCGGCACGTTCCACTCCTGCTGCACAGCCGTATCGACGACTGGATTGTAGTGCTGCAGGCTGGCGCCGATACCGGCGTTGGCGAGCACGGTCCATACTGCAAACTGGGCGATGCCGGTGGAATGCTCGGACCAGATCGGAAAATTATCAGCGTACAGCGTGAACTGTTCCTGCAGGCCCTTAACAACATCCTGGTCCTCAAAGAACAGCACGGTGCCTGCACCGGCGGCAAAGCCATCCAGCTTCTGCGCGGTCTGCGCGAAGCTGTCGGCCGGCACGATCTTGCGCAGCGCCTCCTTGGCCAGCTCCCAGAATTTCACGCTTTGCTGGCCGAACAGGATCAGCGCGCGCGAGCTCTGCGAATTGAACGAGGAGGGCGATTGCCGGATGGCTTCCTTGATCAGGGACGTGGTCTCGTCCTGACTGATCGGCAGATTACGGCCAAGTGAGTACTGGGTGCGACGTTTGCTGATCGTTTCGAGCGCTTGGTTGGTCATCGTGAGTATCCTGTTGTGGTAAGGCGGACACACGTACTGCGCATCCTGTCGGCGCTCAGGATAGGGGCCATACCCGGCCCGCCAAGTCCCCGATGCGGCAATGGATCGTTCCATCGTCTGTATCCGGCCCGATGCACCGCTGCGACGTTTTGAAACCGCTACTGAACCAGGCCGGTCACCAAGTGACAGCGGCAAGACGCCTTACGACCACGTCAGCGAAGGCAATGTGTTCCACGCCCCCCACAGTGACCAGGCAACACACATCTTTGGGTATACCTTATGAGCGCGGCCGTGAAGGCTGCTCAACCAACGCATGCCCAAGATGATCGATCCGTTACAGCGTGCGGTTTGGGTTTTCGCATAGCACGCTCAGGCTTTACACCCAATCGCCGGTAGTCACGTAGACCCGTCCATCGCGTGCAAAAAATCGGCGACTTACGCGGTGTGGCCGTGGCGCGAACCCAGGTGTAGGTCGGAGATGAACACAGCGCGCCGCGTGGGATGAGGCGCCAAACGGCTCATGTAATGATGTCTTCGGCAGGGACGTGTTCGGCAGGGCGGACGCCGAGATAGCGCGCGCGTTTTTTCGGTTTGAGCCGCTGCAGGTCAACCTCGATCAGACCGTCAACCGAATCGCCGAATTCCGGGTCTACGCCAAATGCTAGAAACCGCGCGCCTCCCGGTTCGCACAGCTCAACATATTGCTTGTAGAGCATGGGCACCGCCGCGCCGAGCGCGTCAAGGTTGTCTTTGAGCACACCGAAGGCAGTGGCCGCATCGAGTTCGGCAAACAGCGCCGCCGGAAGGTCCGGTGCAAACGGCTGTTTGGCGGCCGCATCGTCGGCGCTGCCCCCGTGATAGTGACGGTAGTAGGCCACGATCTGCGCGCGTGCGGCGGACGGTAATGCCGCGCTGATCGATACCGCGCCAACCAGGTAGCGGATACGTGGGTGACGCCGCAGGTAGGCACCAATGCCCTGCCAGAGGTAGTCGATGCTGCGGCTGCCCCAGTAGTCCGGGACCACGAAACTGCGCCCCAGCTCCAGTGCCTGAGCCAATCGCGGCACCATCGTGTCCTGATCGTAATCGAACAAACTGGCGGTATAGAGCCCGGCCAATCCCCGCTGGGCCAATACACCGGCACAGCGCGCGACCCGATAGGCACCGACGATGCGGCCGGCGGGGTCATCCCACAGCACGATGTGCTCGTACCAGGCATCGAAGCGGTCCAGGTCACGCGACAACCCGGTGCCCTCGCCGACCTCACGGAAGGTCAGCTCGCGCAACCGGCCGATCTCAGCCAACAATGGCGCATCGGCGGCCAGCCGCCCGTAACGTACCTGTTTGCCATCATGGGTATGGCCGAGCAGCTCCAGCGCCGCCACACCTTCGGCCAATCGCGAGGGCGGCGTTGGCGGTGCCAGCGTCTGGGCGCGGCCCTCCTTGTCGAGCCGGCCCAGTGCATACAGCTCGCGGCGCAAGGCCTGCAAGGCGTTCGGATCGTCGTAACCGGACGCTGACAAACACCGGGGCTGCCCGATGTGCAACTGCACCCGCTGCGGTCGCCGCCGCGCCAGGGTCTCTCGTGCCAACAGCACGGTGCCCGCCGGCCTGAACACCGCTGAGGCCCCATAGAACAGCGCCGAGTTACGCGCACCCACACAGACCGGTAGCACCGGCGCACCGGTACGTCGAGCGAAGTGCAGTACGCCACGCCGCCAATGCCCGTCCTGGATGCCGCGCCAGCCCAGCCGTGAGACTTCGCCGGCCGGAAATACAATCACGCAGCGCTCTTGGCGCAAGGCCTGCTCCACCGCCAGCACGCTGGCGCGCGACGGCTGACCGCCCAGGATCCGCACCGGAAGCAGTAATTCGCGCAACGGCTCAATCACCTGCAACCAGTCGTTGGCGACGATGCAGACGTCGCCGCGTACTTGTCCGATCGCATCAAGCAACGCCAGGGCATCTCGCGCGCCGGACGGATGGTTGGCCAATATCAACACCCGACCCTGGCGCGGAATCCGCTGCAGATCAGCCGCCTGAACTTGACAAGAGGTTTTCAGAAAATCGAGCGCCGCACGTACGAACGGCAACCCACTCTGGGCCTGTTGATCGGCCAGAAAGCGCTCGGCCCGATTCAGCCCCGACCAGCGCCCGAAGCCACCCAGCAGCGGTCTAACCAACCGACCTGTGCGTCCGTCGAACCAGCGTGGATAACGCTCCCGCAGGGTCTGTTCCAGCAATGTCGCCATCACGACATCTCCTTATCCCCGTTGTACGGATGCTCCAGAGCAGCAGCGACCACGACATGACAGTGACAAGAAAGTGGCATGACAGCACCGGCGATACGGAAAATCACAACACTTAACTTTCGCTCCAATTAGAGATGGGCGCAATGCACAGCCACGCCGTCGCGTGTATCATGCGCGGCCATCTTTTCATCCGAATCAAGGGATATAGGCCCGATGTCCAGCTACCTGTTCACTTCCGAATCGGTCTCCGAAGGCCATCCGGACAAGATCGCCGACCAGATTTCCGATGCGGTATTGGACGCCATCCTGACCCAGGACGCGCGCGCGCGCGTGGCCTGCGAGACGCTGGTGAAGACCGGCGTTGCGATTGTCGCCGGCGAGATCACCACCTCGGCCTGGATCGACCTGGAGGCGCTGACCCGCAAAGTGATCTTGGACATCGGCTACAACTCCAGCGATGTCGGCTTTGACGGCGCCACCTGCGGTGTGCTGAACCTGATCGGCAAGCAGTCGCCCGATATCAATCAGGGCGTAGATCGTAAGAAACCGGAGGAGCAAGGCGCCGGCGACCAGGGTCTGATGTTTGGCTACGCCACCAACGAGACCGACAGCTTCATGCCGGCCGCGATCCATCTTTCGCACCGTCTGGTGGAGCGTCAGGCGCAGATTCGTAAGAAGAAGAACTCGCCGCTGCCATGGCTGCGTCCGGACGCCAAGTCACAGGTCACCTTGCGCTATGAGGATGGCAAGGCCACGGCAATCGACGCGGTGGTGCTATCGACCCAGCATGACCCGGGCGTGAAGCAGAAAGAGCTGATCGAAGCGGTGCGCGAGGAGATCCTCAAGCCGGTGCTGCCGGCCAAGTGGCTACACAAGGGCACCAAATTCCACATCAACCCGACCGGCAAGTTTGTGATCGGCGGGCCGGTGGGCGATTGTGGCCTGACCGGGCGCAAGATCATCGTCGACACCTATGGCGGTTGGGCACGGCATGGTGGCGGCGCGTTCTCCGGCAAGGATCCGTCCAAGGTTGACCGCTCGGCCGCCTATGCCGCGCGCTACGTGGCCAAGAACGTGGTGGCCGCCGGCCTGGCCGACCGTTGCGAGGTACAGGTCTCCTACGCGATCGGCGTGGCCGAGCCGACCTCAATCTCGGTGACGACCTTTGGCACCGGCAAGATCCCGGATGCGCAGATTGAGAAGTTGATCCGCAAGCATTTCGACCTGCGCCCGTACGGCATCATTCAGATGCTGGACCTGATCCATCCGATGTATCAGCCGACCGCGTCCTATGGCCACTTTGGGCGTAAACCCAAGCCGTTTACCTATGTCAACAGCGCCGGTGAGACGGTCAGCGCAACTGCGTTCTCGTGGGAAAAGACCGATCGTGCTGAAGCATTGCGCGCCGATGCCAAGCTGAAGTAATCCGGCTCGACGACATTCTTTCAGGCCGACAAAGGGCTGCCTTCGGGCGGCCCTTTGCTTTTGCAGAGCGGAAACCAAGCGCGAACGCTGGCCGGCGGTCAGCCGCCTCGGTTAGCCTGCTGCCTCTCCCCTGCCACGTCCCCCCATGTCCCAGCTCAAGCCCCACCAGTTGTCGATGACCGTGTTGATGTCCCCCGAGATGGCCAACTTCTCCGGCAAGGTACACGGTGGCGCAGTCCTGCGTCTGCTTGACCAGGTCGCCTACGCCTGTGCGAGCCGCTATGCCGGAAGTTATGTGGTCACCCTCTCGGTGGACCAGGTGATGTTCCGCGAGCCGATCAACGTCGGCGAACTCGTAACCTTCCTGGCCTCGGTCAACTACACCGGGACCTCGTCGTTAGAGGTGGGTATCAAGGTGGTGGCCGAGGACATCCTCAAGCAGAGCGTACGCCATGCCAACAGCTGCTTTTTCACCATGGTCGCGGTTGACGACGCGGGCAAGCCAACGCCGGTACCGTCCCTGACCCCACACACCGAAGACGAAAAACGCCGCCACGCTGCCGCACAGATCCGCCGCCAGCTGCGCCAGGAAATGGAACAGCGCCACCGCCAACTGTTGGCCTCGACGCCGGAAACATCGCCTCTGTCCTGATTTAGCAAGGCGCTCACAGGACAAACTGCTAGCCTTGTTCTTCCCGATTCATTGAGCCGAGAAATACCGATGTCCGTCAGCTACTCGATCAGCCTGCCCGATCCCGCCCAAGCCCGCGGTAACGATCCGGCGGTCAGCTTCACCGCGCATGGCGCGCAGGCCTTTGCCGAACAACTGCAAGCGGCACTGGCCGATCCGGCGTGGTTCGAGCGCTGGCGCTCACTACAGCCGGACCCGGACGAGGTGGATCTAAGTATGGGCGTCACCGATCCTGACGCGCAGGTCACCGGCGTACAGGATGATCTGCGCATCAACCTGGTCGCCGTGACCACGATCCACGGTGACATCCTCAAACATCGCATGCATGTCCTGGCCGGCTCGCACTGGGAGCTGCGTAACGTGCGCTGAGACCGGCAATTGTGTGCAAGGAGCGCCTCAGTGACGACGGGACTATACCGTTCAGTGCCGCCGTCATTGAAGTCGCTCTCGCAGGGAATCTAACGGGTCTGCATCTGCATAACCGCCCGCTTACCGTCCCGAGCCAGTGACCACTTCAGATTCACCCCCAACGTGCCGAGCACGATCAACGCCAGCCCAAGCAACTGCACGCCACTGAGCTTGTGACCATATACCAGGTAATCCAACAGCAGCGTCACCAGCGGATAGACAAAGGCGACAACCGCGATGGTCACCACGCGCAAGTGGCGGTACGCCGAATAGAACATCACGTATACCACCCCACTGTGAATCACCCCCAGGCCGATCAGCCAAAACCAGTGTGGTCCAAGGTGCAGCGCCGAACCGCTGGCAAAACCCGCCAGCATCAGTACTCCAACCCAACACTGCACGGTGACCACCGCGAACGGGCGCTCGCGGCCAATCTTGCGTGACATCAACAGCGAGGCGCCGCACAGTAGCGACCCCAGCAGGGTCAGGCCGATGCCGGTCAGATAGCCGACGTCGGCTTCACGTAGCAGTCGGATTGGATCGGCCGAACCCACTACACCGACGAACGCTAGTGCGGTCCAGCCCCAGTCGGCGGGACGGGTGCGCTCACCCTGTACCAGCGTGGCCAGCAGCAACATGACGAACGGATAGAAGTGATAAACCATCGTCGCCACGCCGATTGAAGAACGCGCCATGCCGGCAAACAGCGCCACCCAGTTCAACACCAGCAGCACCCCAGAGGCGATCGCGCCGAGCAGGAACGTGCGATCACTCCAAAGTCCGCGCAAATGTCCACGCGCCGCGCCCCAGACCAGCAGGAACAGTCCACCAAACACGCAGCGATAGAACACCGCCGTGATCGGGTCCTGCCCACTTTCGTGGACGAACACCCCCACCGAGCCGATCAGCACTTCGCCCAACAACAATTGCAGCAGCGCGGAGCGCGAGGCGCCGCGTTCGGAGATCTCCATCCAAAACTCCTTTGTAAATGATTAAAGGCCGCGCGCTCACAGTTCGATATGGCCTTCCAAGTACCTCACGGTGTCGCCGGCGATATACACGCGCTCGCCGGCCACGCGTCAGTGCAACAGACCCGAACGTGCTGAAGCCTGTAACGCCACCAGCTCAGTGCGGCCCCATCGGGTGGCCCAGTAAGGCGCAAGCGCGGTGTAAATCGATCCGGTCACCGGATCCTCGGCCCCCCCATTGGCCAGCCAGAAATAGCGCGACACACAATCGTGGAGCGTCCCCGGTGCAGTGACCGCCACGTCAAACGGTGTCAGCGCCCGCTGCGCGATCACATGCGCGCTGGCCAGCGTGGCGTGGCCACAAAAGGCAATTTCCCGGGTCGGCGATAACCAACGGATCGCAAATGCACCGTCAGCCTCGCGCAACAGGAACGCGGTTTCGGAGAGATTGTTCTCCTTGGCAATCGCCTGCGTCTGTACAGCCGGTCGCCACGCCTCCAGCACCACCACGGCGGCCGGATTGCCGCCAAAGCGCTCGTGGGTGAATGCGTCGACGATGCTGATCGGAAGTTTCATGGCGGCAGCGTAGTCCGCGCTGGCACGAGCGGTACAGCATCAGTTATCGTTAAATGTGACCAGTACAGATGGCGACCACATGTTGCGCTACGAAACCCTTGCCACCCAGTTGCGCACACAGATCGCTCAGGGGGTGTTGCGTCCCGGTGAGCGACTACCTTCGATCCGACGGCTGGCACAGGCACATGGAGTCAGCGCCGCCACCGCCGTGCAGGCGTGCCTGCAGCTGGAGCGCGAGGGCTTGGCACTGGCGCGTCCACGTTCGGGCTACTACGTGCGCGCCCAAGCGGCGCTACCGAGCAGCCCGCCACCTCGTCGACGTGCGCCGCGCGAGGTCAGCAACCCGGCCCTACACGATCTGCTCGACATGCTGGCCCGGAACGATCTGCTGCCGCTGCATACGGCGGTCCCCGCGCCGGCACTGTTGCCGGGCAACGCACTGGCCGCAGCACTGGCGTCCACCCTGCGCCACCACCGAGCGCAGGCGCTGGAATATGCGCCGCCACAAGGGCACCCGCCGCTGCGACGGATGATCGCCCAACGCTATGCGCAGCTGGCCACCGCGGTGAGCCCGGATGAGGTGGTCATCACCGCGGGCGCGATGGAGGCGATTGGGCTTGCACTGCGCACTGTCACCGAGCCCGGCGATGTCGTGCTGGTGGAAACGCCGACCTACCACGGCATCCTGCAGGCGGTCGCGGCGCTGCGCTTGAAGGTGGTCGAGTTGCCACACCGGCCCGGCGGCGGCCTGGACCTGGCGCGGCTCGACGCAGTGCTGGCGCGCTGCACGGTGCGCGCGGCGGTATTGGTACCGAACTTTCACAATCCGCTCGGCAGCGTTGCCAGCGATGCCGACAAGCAGGCGCTGCTCAACAGCTGTGCACGTTACGGCACCGTGGTGATCGAGGACGATGTCTATGGGGAGCTGGCGTGGTCGGGCCAGCGACCGGCGCCGTTACGACAGTTCGACACGTGTGGGCTGGTCATTACTTGCGGCTCATTTTCCAAGACTTTGGCACCAGGCTTGCGTATCGGCTGGCTGCTGGGCGCCGGCTGGACCGACACGCTGGTGCGCGCCAAGTTTCACGCCACGGTCGGCGCGCCGGCGCTACCGCAGCTGGCGTTAGCCGACTACCTGCAACGGCATGACCAGGAGCGCCACCTGCGCCGGTTGCGTCACGCGTTGGCCGACAACGCGCGGCGCCTACGCGCGGCGATCGAGTGCCACTGGCCGGCCGGGACCCGCTGCAGCGATCCCAGCGGTGGGCTGTCGCTGTGGCTGCAGCTACCGCCCGGTGGCGACGGCGGTGCGTTGTTCGACGCCGCGCTGGCTGAAGGCATTGGCATCTCGCCCGGGCACTTGTTTTCCAGTGGCAGCGACTATCGCGATCACCTGCGGCTGAGCTGCGGGTTGCCCTGGAATTCAGCGCTGGAAGCGGCCTTGCGCCGGCTGGGTGCACTGGCGGCCGCGCAGCTGCGTTAAACCGCCGGCCGCGGCCACCAGCGGGTTCATCATCGACGCGGCGTAGCTACCGTCTTACTGCAGCAGCAATCGTGCTGATTCTCGTCCTGCGCACACATAACGTGCGCCGAACGCGCCGCCACTCGACCTAAAATGCCAGGCAATACATTCGCGCCCGCTCGGCGCGCCCCCAGCGCAGTCACCGCTAGCCCCATGCAAACGCTCTGATGAATCCGTCCACCACGTCTTCTTCCGCTCTCCACACCGGCCTGCTGCTGCGCCTGTGTATCACCATCTTTCTCGGCTTCATCGCGCTGGCGGTGCCGCTGCCGGTCGTGCCGGTGCACGTGCGCCAAACGCTGGGCTATGGCGATTTAGTGGTCGGCTGCATCATCGCCATGCAGTTCGTCGCGACGGTGTTCACTCGCAGTCTGGCCGGCCGTCTCAGCGACACCGACGGGCCGGCGCGCGCCGCGCGTCTCGGCATGGGACTGCTGTTCTTGGCCGGCATCGGCTACGTGTTAGGCGCGGCGTTGCCGGCACTGCCGCTGGTCTGGCTAATACTGGCGCGGCTCGCCGCTGGCGTCGGCGAAAGCTTACTGGTTACTGGCACGTTGGCCTGGGGCATCGGCCATCTCGGTGCGGCGCAATCCGGTCGAGTGATGACCTGGGTCGGTACGGCGATCTTTGCCGCATTGGCGGTCGGCTCGCCGCTGGGTGTGGCACTCAACACCTACGGCGGTTTCCGCACAATCGCCGCAGCGACGCTACTGCTGCCACTGCTGGCATTGGCGGCCTCCATATCAATCGCAGCCGTCGTCCCGGTCGGCGGCCAGCGTCCGCCGTTGCGCCAGGTGCTGGCGCGGATCTGGCCGCCGGCACTGGGCCTGGCACTGCAGGGCGTCGGCTTTGCCAGCATTGGCACGTTCGCAGTTCTGTACTTCAACGCCCATCAGTGGCCGGGTGCGGCCTGGTTGCTCAGCGCGTTTGGGGTCGGCTTTGTGCTGGCGCGACTACTTGGCGGGCGCCTGCTGGACCGATTCGGCGGCGCGCGCGTGGCGGCCGTGGCGATGGGCGTGGAGAGTGCGGGTCTGCTCACCCTCGGGCTGGCGACCGGCCCGTTGCTGGGCATCGTCGGCGCCTTAATGACCGGCCTCGGCTGTTCGCTGGTGTTCCCGGCGCTGGGCGTGGAGGTGGTCAAGCGCGTCCCCGCGCAGGTGCGCGCAACCGCGCTGGGAGGCTATACCGCGTTCCAGGACGTGGCCTACGCGCTGACCGGCCCGCTGGCCGGGTGGGTCGCCAGCCAGTTCGGCTATGCGGCCATCTTTGTATGCGCGGCCGGCATCGCGCTGCTCGGCGCTGGCGTGGCCGCGACGCTGGCACTCCGCACAGAGCCGGCGACAAGACCCCTATAAGCGAAATTTCAGACTCGACCGATGTTTCCGCAGTTGCTCCGTCAGCGCTTAACGCCGATGAAGGCTTAGGCGGCGCGCCCTTGCAGCGGCAGAATCTCCAGGATGCGGCGCTCGCCGCCGACGCGGCCTAACTGCACCACCATGTCAACCACACTGCGGATGTAGGCCAGTGTGTCCGCACGCGACAGGCCCAGGCCGGCCTGCATCACCATCAGCGCCAGCTGCTCCAGTGCGCCCAGCGGCGTATTGGCATGCACCGTGGTGAACGAGCCGGGATGGCCGGTGTTGATCGCGCGCAGGAACGTCACCGCTTCAGCACCGCGCACCTCACCCAGCAGCAGCCGGTCCGGACGCAACCGCAGCGCCGCCTGCAGCAGGTCACCGGTACCGACCCGGGTTTCGCCCTGTTCGCCTTTCACCGCGACCAAGCCGAGATGGTTGGGCTGCCCCAGGTGCAACTCGGGGGTGTCCTCGACCGCCAGGATCCGCTCATGCGCGGGTACCTCCTTGAGCAGCGCGTTGAGGAAGGTGGTCTTGCCAGACGAGGTGCCGCCGGAGATCAGGATCGTGCAGCGCCGCGCCACCGCCTCGCGCAGCGAGGCCAGCGACGGCTGCGGGTGCCACTGCGCATCATTGCGCTCGGTTGGCGCGGCAAAGCGATAGCTGTCCAGCGGCAGGTCCAGTTCGAGATGGCGACGGATCGCCAACGCCCAGTGCCGGCGGGTCGCCGGTGGGCCGACCAGTTGTACGCGAGCGCCGTCCGGCAGCGTCGCCGCTAGCAGCGGGTGCTCGCGACTGATCGCCTGATGACTGATCCGCGCCACCTGAGTCGCCAGCCGTTCCATCAGCGCATCATCGACCGTTGGCACTCCCTCCCGCTGCATGCGGGGTACCCCCAGCCGCTCGATCCAGACCTCACCGGGACGGTTGACCAGGATCTCGGTGACATCGGTGGCCTCCAGCCACGGCGCGAACGGCTGCAGGTAACGTTGCAGGTAGACGTCACGGGGTGTGCTGACCGCGTCCACCTCAATACCCTGTAAAGTCGAGGTCACGCGCGGTGAACACCTGGATCGGAGTTCCCAGCGGGATGCGGATCGTCGGCGGGATCTTGCCGTCGGTAGACAGCGCCTGTGCCGAGGCACTGCTGGCCGAGGTGCTCACCACTAAGGTACTGCTGTCGCTGCCAAGCGCACTGGCCGCACCGCCCACCACCGACAGCAGAATCGAGGCACCGTAGCGCTGCCAGAAGTGGCGATTGACCTCCCCCGGCAGGCCGGTGCTGCCATCGCCATCGAGCGCGGGTGACGCCAATTGCACCGACACACCGTCCGGGCGAATCACCCGCGACCAGATCACATAGGCGCGACTCTGCCCGGTCGCAATCCCGCTACGGTACTGCCCGACCAGACGGCTGCCACGCGGGATCAACACCTGGCTGCCATCGAAACCGCGCACGTCACGGCTGACAATCGCGCGCGCATAACCGGGCAGATCGGTATCCAATGCGGTCTCCAGCACCGCCGGAATGATCGTACCCTGCACCACCGTCGAGGTTGGATGCGCCAACGCCACGGCCTGTTGCAATGGAGGAGTATCATCGCCGATGCGCACCGCAAATTGCTCGTCGGCGTTGAGCGTAGTGCCGGCCGGCTTGGCGCCGGCCGCCGCCGCGCCGGCCGGTGCAGCAGCATCCTGGCGCGAACCGCCCGCGCTGGGGGCCGGGCTACCGGTGGTGTCAACAATCATCGGCATCGCCCGCGACTGCCGAGCAGTCTCTGCCGAGGCCTTGTCCACTGCCGGCGCCGCCCGTGACGGCGCCGGCGCGGCGGCCGGCACCGCCACGGGCGGCGATGCGACTGCGACCGGTGCGGGTGGCGGCGCCTGCGCGGTGCGCTCACGCTGGTGCGACAGCCATAGCCAGGTGAGCACACCCAGCGCGATCGCTGCGGCAATCCCCACTGCGAAGCCGAGCCCGTCGCCAGGGCGCGCAGCACGCGCGACCTGCGGCGCGGCACGTAACGAGGCCTGACGCAACTCGTCTGCGCTCATCTGGCGGCGCGGATCGCGCCCGTCGGCGTCATCGCGCATCGCCACACTCCCGGGTACGTGCCGCGCCGAACCAGCGACGTTTGCAGGTGGAGGACGACCGCTGCTGCGGCGACTGCGCGTCTAGCTGCGGCGCCTTCCAGCCGTCGTTGAACAGCACGGCCTGCGATTGGCCCCGCCGGAGGATAAATTTCGGCGCCGTCTGGTCGGCGATCAGCCAACCCTCTTGCGCGGTAAAGCCCACCAAGGTCTCGGCACCGTCGGTGCCAACCGCATAGACCGCCGGTGCACTGCTGCCCTCCCCCCAACTGAACCAGGTGCGGTGGCCATCGTCAAACACCCGCAGCGGAACATTCTCGCGCGCGCCACTGAAGCTGTAAGCGCTATTACGTGCCGCTGGCGCGGGCAATGCCGGAACGATCGGCGCTGGCGGTGCGCTCACGACAGCAGCAGCGGCAGCGGCGACCGTTTCGTCATGCGGATAGCGAAAGCGAAGATCGTATACGACCCGGCCGCTACGGCAGGCCTCATTGTCGCGCGCCACCAGTTCGAAACTGTAGCGGTGGCGATCGGTCGCTACGGTCATATTGCTGTGTGCGACCTTATAGGACGGCTTGACGAACAACAGGTTGGCACGCTTGTTCGGCACTACCAGCCAATGTGCGGCCTCGCCGAGGCCCACGTTCTCGATGCGTTCGTCGGCGCCGAACTCGATCATGGTTTGAAAGCCATAACAGGCATCCAGACGCACCACTGCGCCGTCATCGTAATTAATCGTGCGAATGCGCGGGTCGGCGGCGCGGGCAAGCACCGGCATTGCCAGACCCATCCAGGCGACGGCCAAAAAACGTAAGAGCATGGGCAGGACACTGTTCAATAGGACGTACTCAACGGGAATTCCTCGGTGAAAAGCGGGTGCCTAGAGCGGCACTGACCGGCGCGGTACGAAAGCGCTGGCCCAGCCGCTCCGGGCGCGAGGCACTCGCCGCCGGCACCATGGAGGCGGCTGCCGCCATCGGCAGTACCCGCTCCGTGGATGGGACAGCGGCGGGCGCCCGTGCGGCCGCCGCTGATACCGCCGCCGCATGCGCAGTCGCCATCGCGCCCGATGACGGCGCCGTCGCGCCCGGTGCCATTGCCGGTGCCGACCGTGGCGCTGCCGCAGGAGCCACCGCAGGGGCGACGTCGGTCGGCGCGCCCGCTACACGCCAACCGCGCACGATGCCGGCTGCGGTCCAGGCCATTGCGCCCAGCAGGCCTAAATGCACGGTACAACCGAGCAATAGCATCAACAGCGGCGTCTGGTACTGCGCGGCGGCCAACGGATCAAGCGCGATCGCCTGAATCGCCGGCGCCAGTACCCGCAGCAGTGCCGCGCCAGACAGAGTCACCAGCATCGGTACCAGCGCAAACGCCAGCGCCATCCGCAACCAGCCCTCACACAACCCGCGCGTCGCTCGAAACAATCCCAATGCCACGAAGACCGGTCCAAGCGCCAGCAATGCGGCCAAGACCACCCGCGCCACGATCAATACCCCAACGGTGGAAAACAACAGCGCCAAGCCGCTGGACTTTACCAGCCGTGAGGCCAGCTTCAGATCGGCATCATCACCGGCCTGAGCATCGTAGCTGCGTCCCAGATCTACCAGCGCGTCAAACACTTGATCCAGCTGAGCGGCGAAGGCATGCGTAGCCCCATGCTGCGCACCTAGAAAGCCTGAGGCAATTTGGTCCGGCCCGCCCACCAGCAGCCCATAGACCACAGCCTGATACGCCGGCCACGCAGTGGCGAAGGTCAATACCAACACAAATGCAAACGCGCGCGGCCCCAGTGCACGCATCCGCAACCATCCACCGAGCAAACCCAATCCGAGCAACGCGACCCAGATCACCAGCAACCCGCGCAACGCCAGCGCCAACGTGCCGTTATCGCCAAAGATGCGTCCATAGCCGGCGCGCACGGCGGCATCCAGTTGGCAGTCGATCGCCGCCAACGCCATGGCCAGGCCCCCTCCCCCATCGATCGGGATCGCCGGGCACTGGATCATGCCGCCTCCGTGGCCGGCCCCGGCCAGTCCGCTCCGGTCAAGGCCGGCCACCAGCGAGCCGGCGCATCCCCCAGCTCGGCACGCAGCGCATCGAGCCGGCGCACGCTGGACTCCCGTCCGGACAGCACCGCCACCAGCTCCGGCATGCCTGACAGGTCCAGCCGCGCGACCACGCTGTCATGGCCATGTTTGACCAGAAAGCAGTGCGCGCCCACCGGCAGTGTGCGTATCAACTCCAGCTCCTGCGCTGACAAGCCAAAACCGTCGCAATAATCGACTGCGCGTGCGCGCGGGTTGGGCATAAACAGCTGGGTCGCGGCCTGTTCAATAATCGCGCTGGCCACACGGCTGTCGAGCGCGTCACGCGCACTCTGGGTGCCGAAGCCCACGATCGCATTACGTTTGCGTAGCGTCTTCATCCAGTCGCGGATATGCGCGGCGAACACCTCATCGTCCAGTGCCTTCCAGCCCTCATCGATGACGATCATCGCCGGGTGGCCGTCCAGCCGTTCCTCGATCCGGTGGAACAGGTACATCATGGCGGGAGTCCGCAGTACCGGCGTGTCCAGCAGCTCGGTCATGTCAAAGCCGAGCACCGGTACCGAGGCATCCAACCGGTCTTGGGCATGGTCGAACAGCCAGGCGTGCTCACCTGGCCCGTGCCATGGCGCCAACCGCGCGGCCAGGTCACCCGGCTGCGGCCGGCGGCGCCCGGCCAGCAGTTCGGCGAAAAAGCAAAGCCTTCGATACGGTGGAGCTTGATCGTAATTGGCATCGACTGCGGCCGCGACAATCGCCTCCTCGTCTGCATCCAGTCGCTGCCCCGGCGCGCATAACAGCCGCTCCATCCAGCTGCGTAAGAACGCGCGATTGCCAGCGGTGTCTGGCAGCTGCAAGGGGTTGAACCCGGTCGCGCTGCCCGCACGCAAGGTCGCATAGCCGCCGCCGATCGCGCGGATGAAGATCTCCGCGCCACGGTCCTTGTCGAACAGCGCCAACCGCGGCTGCCACTTCTGAGCCTGGGCTGCTAGGAAATTAAGCACCACGGTCTTGCCCGAACCCGACGGGCCGATCACCGTGAAGTTGCCCAGGTCGCCGCGGTGAAAATTGAAGAAATAGGGCGTTGATGCGGTGCTTTCCAACACCGTCACCGCCTCCCCCCAATGGTTGCCGTCGGCCTGCCCGAGCGGGAAACCGTGCAGCGAGGCCAGCCCAGAAAATGCAGCGCTGGAGACCAGCGCGCTGCGAGCAGCATAGCCCTCGTTACCAGGAAACTGAGCCCAGAACGCCGGTTCCAGGTTGCAGTCCTCACGCACCACCACCGCCCCCAGGTCCGCCAGCGCGGCTGCGCAGTCGGCCACCGCCGCATCGAGCGTATCCAGCGATGCCGCACGCACCTGCAACTGCAAGCGGTGCTCGCCGAACACCACTCGTCCGGCCGACAGCTCATCCTTGGCCTGTACCAGACCCTGCCGCAGCGACGCGGAGTCTTCCTCGGCGGCGCGCTGCCGCCGCAGTGCCAGCGCGATCCGCTCCTGACCAAGCTGGCGCTCAACGAAGCCAAAGCTCTCCGCCAGCACCAGCTCGTGAGGCAGCCGCAGTAACGCATCGAACATGCCCGGCATCGCCTGCGGCGGGTACTCTTTGAACGACAACATCGCCGCGAACTCGCGGGCTGGTCCAGGACCGGCACGCTCGATTGCTTCCAAACCAAAGCTGATCCGACGATACGGTAGGTGATGGCCCAGGTCACCTGCCGGTGGTAGCAACATCGGCCGCAACTCGCCGTTGTACAGCGCCGAAAGCAGCTCCAGTGGCTCGGAACAGCGCCCGTGCGCGGTCGGGTAGTCACCGAGCAAGCGCGCACCGTAAGGCTGCAGGGCCGCTAGCAACGCCTCGCGCGCCGCTTCAAGCTCGCGCAGTTCGCGCTGCAACAGCTGCTGACGCCCCTGCGCGCCGACACCATGTCGCATTCCACCAAGCAGGCGTTCGGCCCAGCCGGTTTTGCCCCGAGCCGGGCGCCGGCGCAACGTCAGGAACAGCTCGTTGACGAACAGCCGACCGGCGCCGGTGCGCTCGCGCCAGCGTCGATCGATCAGTGCACATACTGGGTCATCATGATCGGCCTGCAATGCCACCGATGCGCGCCGGCGCAGCACATGGTGATGCAGCACCAGCCGCGAATCAGCGATCGCCCGCAGCGCCGCTTCGCGCGCCTGCTGACGCAGCTCCAATTCCTGAGTATCAGCCGTTTCAAAACTCAGCCCGGCCAGGTGCAGGCATTGCAGCAGCGATCCGTCGCGCAACTGCACGGTGTGTGCGTTGAGCAATTGCGCATAGGGCAGATGCTCGCCGGCACGGTGTTCGCGCACTCCAGGTAGCCGGCTCATGGCGGATAACTGTTACAACGCCAGCGCCGCCATTGGCGCACCCGCGGGCAACGTCCAATGCGCACCAACCAGAGGTCGAACACCCGCGGTTCACGCAGGCAAGCCAGGTAACCGACGGCATGCACCAGCAACGCCACACCCAGCGCCCAGAACGAGCGAGTCACCAGAAACGCTTCAGTCGTAACCACCCCATTGACGATGAAAAAACTGTAGGTGACACCGGCCAACATCTGCGGCCGCGTCAGCGCTGGAAAGATCGGGGCGAATCCGGGCCGGCTCATCGCGCGACCTCAACCGGCAGCCGCACGAATGCCGGCGACGATCGTCGTTGCGCCAAACAGTACAAAACAACCCAGGATCACGGTCGCGCCGAAGCGCCAATGGATCCGCCCCGTCAGCATCATCAGACCCACCACCGCCACCGCAATCACCGCGACCGCAGTGGCTACGTTGCCGAGCAGGGTGCCCTGAATCCAGTCTAGCGCCGACAGAATCGGCCCGGAACCGGCCGGGTCGGTGGCTTGCGCGGCAAGCGCAGCCGGTGAGGACAGGACGGCGGCGAAGGCGGCCGCGCAGCGAGTAGTGTGGAGAATCATGGGGTGGCTCCGGACAGGTCCATGGCGGCGGGAAGCGGGACGGTGGCGAGACTGACACTGGCGAGTCGATCGAGATTGGCGGCAACGTAAGCGCGGGTCTCGCGCAGAGGCGGTACCCCACCGTGACGCTCCACCCGCTCGGGCCCCGCGTTGTAGGCGGCTAGCGCGCGCTCCAGATCGCCGTCGAAGCGATCCAACTGGCGCCGGAAATAGGCAGCTCCGCCGCGAATGTTCTGTACCGGATCGCGCGGATCGACCCCCAACTCACGCGCGGTTTGAGGCATCAGTTGCATCAGTCCGATCGCGCCGGCCGGCGATACCGCAGCGGGGTCGAAACCAGACTCGGAGGCAGCCAACGTCTGCAGCAGCGCTTCACTGAGACCAAACTCCACTGCCGCCGCAGCCAGCGCCTGGCGATAGCGCGCAGGGGGATTTCTCACTGGCATCGCTGTCGGTGCGTCGGCCTGCGTCCAACCACCACCGATCCGCTGCGCGTTGCCGGCCTCGTCGATCTCCAATACCTGGCCCATCGCCGGAGCAGGCCCCATGGCAACGAGCCACACGCACAGCAGCATGTACAGACACACGATCCGACGAACCCAATCGTCAGATTGCGCAGTTAGCAGCAGCTTCAGGCTCGTAAGCATCGCTTTGATCAAAGACCCAACTCCAGCGCTTGGCATGGGACGTTGATTACGATCCTCGCATGCAGCGCCGGTGCATATTTGTCAAAACAAGACATACATCGCAAAACTGATGTGACATTTGCACGCAAAAAAGGTGACGCTTGTCGCTATTTGCCACAGGCTCTCCCAAACCGCCACCCGGAGGTAACCGGCATGACGAGTCACCCACTGGAAGACCACGACCTCGGCCTGCAACACGACATGGAGGTGATGCTTAAGCGCATGCACGAACGTCGAAGAGTGCTGGGTCTACTCGCATCCAGCGGCGCGGTACTGGCGTTTAGCGCTTGCGGCGGCAACGGCAGCGGCTCAAACGATTCCGGCTCCAGCACTACCGGTTCGACGAGCGACTCAAGTTCCTCGAGTAGTACTTCGAGTAGTTCCTCAACCTCGAGCAGCACCTGTCTGGTGGATCCGAGTGAAACCAACGGCCCCTATCCCGCCGACGGATCCAATTCATTGAATGGCAGCGTGGTCAATGTGCTGTCACTCAGTGGCATCGTACGCAGCGATATCACCTCCAGCTTCGGCGACTCGACCACCACCGCGGAAGGCATCGCACTGACGCTGACCATCACCCTGGTCAACGTCAACGCCAGCTGTGCTGCACTGGAAGGCTATGCTATCTACGTTTGGCACTGCGACGAAGACGGCAATTATTCGCTGTATTCCACGGGCGTCCAGGATGAGAACTATCTGCGCGGGGTGCAGGAAACCGACAGCAACGGCCAAGTTACCTTCACCACCATCTTCCCCGCCTGTTATCTCGGGCGCTGGCCGCACATCCACTTTGAGATTTACCCGAGCCTGGATTCGGCCACCAGCTACACCAACCAGGTGCTGACCTCGCAGATGGCGATGCCCGAAGATACCTGCAACGAGGTCTACAACAACATCAGTGGCTACAGTTCAAGTATCCGCACGTTTTCGCAGATCAGCCTGTCCAGCGACAACGTGTTTGGGGACAACAGCGACGAGGAAGTCGCCTGGCAGACACCCACCTTCAGCGGCGATACCAGCAGTGGCTACACCGCCACCATCACCATCGGTGTTGCCGTCTAAGCCGCCCCGTTTTATCCAACCGTAGAGCAAGGCTGGCTGCGCTGGGGTGTTAGGCATAAATACCCCAGCGCAGCCAGCTGTGCTCTGGTCGGCGTACTGCCGCCACTATCGCCAGCAGACTATGCCCGCAATGCGGCAACATGGTGCGCAATATGCTCGCCAATGAAACTGGCGATGAAGTAATAGCTATGGTCGTAACCGGGATGCAGACGCAGCGTGAGCGGGTAGTCAGCCGCTACTGCGGCATCAGAAAACTGCTGCGGCCTGAGCTGGCTGTCAAAAAACTCATCGTCTTGACCTTGATCGATCAGTAGCGGCAGACGTTCGCTGGCGGTGCCCACCAGCGCGGTGGCATCCCACTGGCTCCATGCCTGCCGATCCGCTCCGAGATAGGCTGAGAACGCCTTTTCGCCCCACGGCACCTGCGACGGCACCACGATCGGCGAGAACGCCGACACGCTTCGATAGCGCCCTGGGTTACGTAGGGCCAGAACCAAAGCGCCATGTCCTCCCATCGAATGACCACTGATCGCACGCGCACCGGTGACCGGGAAGTGCGCCTCAATCAGGGCAGGCAGTTCGTTCGCCACATAATCATGCATCTGGTAATGCGCCGCCCACGGCTGTTGAAGGGCATTTACGTAAAAGCCCGCGCCCTGCCCCAAATCGTAGCTGTCCGCATCTGGCACGCCATCGCCGCGCGGGCTGGTATCGGGTGCCACGATCACCACGCCATGCTCGGCCGCATATCGCTGTGCGCCTGCTTTGGTGATGAAGTTCTGCTCGTTGCAGGTCAGACCCGAGAGCCAGTACAGCACCGGCAACCGTTGCCGTTGCGCCTGAGGTGGCAGGTAGATCGCAAAGTTCATCATGCAGCCAAGTGTGGCCGAGCTGTGCCGGTACACATCCTGCCAGCCGCCGCAGCATGCGCGGTGTTCAATGCGTTCCATCAGTAATGCACCACTGACCGGATCGACTTGCCGGCATGCATCAGCTCAAAAGCTGCGTTGATCTGGTCCAGACCCATCGTGTGAGTCACAAACGGAGCCAGCTCAATCGCACCGCTCATTGCGTCCTCGACCATGCCCGGAAGCTGCGAACGGCCTTTTACGCCGCCGAACGCGGTGCCTTTCCAGCTGCGCCCAGTAACCAGCTGAAACGGCCGGGTTGAGATCTCCTGTCCGGCACCGGCCACGCCGATAATGACCGACTGGCCCCAGCCACGATGCGCACATTCCAGCGCGGCGCGCATCACGTTGACGTTGCCAATGCATTCAAAGGAATGATCCACCCCCCACCCTGTCATCTCCACGATCACCTGCTGGATCGGCGTGTCAAAGTCTTTGGGGTTCACACAGTCAGTCGCACCGAACTGCCGAGCCAAATCGAACTTGGACGGATTGGTATCCACTGCGATGATGCGTCCAGCCTGAGCCTGGCGCGCTCCCTGGATCACCGCCAGCCCGATCCCCCCCAGCCCGAACACGGCAACCGAGTCACCTGGCTGTACCTTGGCGGTGTTATGCACCGCACCGATTCCGGTGGTAACGCCACACCCAAGCAGACAGACATGCTCGGGGTTGGCATCCGGATTAATCTTCGCCAGCGAGACCTCGGCAACTACGGTGTATTCACTAAAGGTCGAGCAGCCCATGTAGTGATAGACCGGCTCGCCGTTGTAGGAGAAACGCGTGGTGCCATCGGGCATCACCCCCTTGCCCTGGGTTGCACGTACCGCTACGCACAGGTTGGTCTTGCCTGACGTACAGAACACACACTGTCCGCACTCGGCGGTGTACAGCGGAATCACGTGGTCGCCCGGCCGTACCGAGGTCACGCCTTCACCGACCTCGACTACGATGCCCGCCCCCTCATGCCCCAGCACGGCCGGAAATAAGCCTTCTGGATCGTCGCCAGACAGCGTAAACGCATCGGTGTGACAAACACCGGTATGGGTGATGCGGACTAACACCTCGCCAGCTCTAGGCGGGGCAACATCGATTTCGACGATTTCCAACGGCTTCCCGGGACCGAACGCAACGGCGGCTCGTGACTTCATGAACAGTTCTCCTGCGATGGCGAGGCGTGGAACGCCGGCGTAGCGCCGGCGCGGATGTTTATTTCAGGTAAGACCGGACCAGCCCGAGCAGTTCCTGCACACGCTCGGCGCGGCGCGCATCCGAGCCGGCCGGCTGGGCGAAGTCCTCACGGATGTGCGCTTCGAGTACCTCCGACATCAGCCCATTGACTGCACCGCGGATCGCAGCAATCTGCTGCAACACCGGCCCACACTCGACCCCGCCCTGCAGTGCGCGCTCCAACGCATCGCATTGTCCGCGAATCCGACGCACCCGGGTAAGTACGCGCTTTTTCTCTTCGGGCGAATGCGGCATGACCTCTCCTGATACTGGGGGGCAGTATATGGAGCCTCAACAAAAAGGCAAGCGCAGGCTCTGCACGTTAAGCGCGGCGTCGTAAAACCAATGAAAGACCGCTGCGGCGTATTTCCAGCAGTCATCTTGGTCAAGCTGACTGTGACGTCGATCGATTCGAGTGTGTGAAGCGCGAGCCCGAGCTGGCGATGCACTCGCGCGTTTCAACACACACGTTTTATCGCCCGCGCCGTGTCAACCCTCGATGACCATCAGGATGTCCCCGGCTTGGACATAGTCCCCTTCCTGGGCCTGAAGCCGTACGATACCGGCACACGTCGCGACCACCTGAGTTTCCATTTTCATGGCCTCCAGCACCGCGATCAGAGTGCCTTGCACCACGCTATTACCGTTGGCGACGCTTAGCGACTGGACGGTGCCCGACACCGGTGCGACGATCTCACCTGGGTGAACCGAGGGTACCGGGCCGGACGTGGCGGGTGTATCGCCGCAGACGGTCAGACCCGAAAGCAGCATGGCCGGCAAAGCGACTGCGACGCGCTTGCCGTCGATCTCCAAATAGGTGCGCAACAGACCTGTGTCCTCGACCGACGCCGGACGTTCCATTGCTTTTAGCGTGGCGGCAAATTCTGTTTCGATCCAGCGGGTATGAACGTTGAGGCCATCAGGGTTGACGAAATCCTCGGCGTCGATCACGGCGCGATGGAACGGCAGTACAGTGGCAACGCCATCGATCCTGAACTCAGCCAGCGCACGGCGGGCTCGATGGACCACCTCTTGGCGGGTCGAACCGGTGACGATCAGTTTGGCCAGAAGACTGTCGAACACGCCGGGAACCACACCGCCAACATTTACGCCGCTGTCGAGGCGGATACCCGGACCGGAAGGTGGATCGAAAACAGTAATTTTGCCCGGCGTCGGTAAAAAACCGCGACCGGGATCCTCGGCGTTGATCCGAAACTCCATCGAGTGACCGCGCGGTTGTGGCGTTTCAAGCACCCGCAAAGGCAAGCCTTCGGCAATGCGGAACTGCTCAATGACCAGATCAATGCCGGCGGTTTCCTCGGTCACCGGATGTTCCACCTGCAGACGGGTGTTGACCTCCAAAAAGGAGATCGTGCCATCGAGGCCAAGCAGAAATTCCACAGTGCCGGCGCCGACATAGCCGGCTGCGGCGCAGATCGACTTTGCCGCCTCATGCACCTTGTCGCGCTGCTCGTCAGTAAGGAACGGCGCCGGGGCTTCTTCCACCAGCTTCTGATTACGCCGCTGCAACGAGCAGTCGCGGGTACCGACAACGAGCACGTTGCCATGGGTGTCGGCAAGGACCTGCGCCTCGATATGACGAGGGCGATCGAGGAAGCGTTCGAGAAAACATTCGCCACGGCCGAAGGCCGCGGTCGCCTCGCGCACTGCCGAAGCATAGAGATCGGCAATCTCCCGCATGTTCCAAGCGACTTTCAGGCCGCGCCCGCCGCCGCCATGGGCGGCCTTGATCGCGACCGGCAGGCCATGTTCGCGGGCAAAGGCGATGACGTCTTCGGCCGACGCGACCGGCCCGTCGCTGCCCGCCACCAGGGGGGCGCCGACGGAACGGGCGATGCGGCGTGCTTGCACCTTGTCTCCGAGCGCGGCGATGACCGATGGTGCGGGGCCAATCCAGGTCAGTCCGGCATCGATCACCGCCTGTGCAAACTCGGCGCGTTCCGATAAAAAGCCGTAGCCGGGATGGACCGCGTCGGCACCGACACGTTTTGCAATCGCCAGCAGCTTGCCGATGTCGAGATAGGTCTCTGACGGGCGCACTCCACCTAGGCCATAGGCTTCGTCGGCCATCGCGACAAAAGGCGCCATCTGATCAGGATCGGCATAGACAGCGACCGAACTCAGACCATAGTCGCGACATGCGCGGATAACCCGCACGGCAATCTCGCCACGGTTGGCAATCAGCACCTTTTGCATGGGGATCTCCTTGAGCTTCAGACCGTCGTTCCGATAGCGATCTGCGCAAACGGCGCGAGCGCTCGAAAGCGGACTTTGGCATGGATGGGAAGCTGACCGGCAAGATCGAGATGATACTCAGCCACCGCAGCGATGACAGGATAGCCGCCGGTCAGAGGATGATCGGCGAGAAATAGCACCGGCTGGCCGTTATGCGGGATCTGGATAGCACCGGTCGCGGTGCCTTCGCTCGGCAATTCGGTGTTGTCCTTGCGTTCAATCGGCGTGTCGCCCAGCAGGCGGATACCGATACGGTTCGATTGTGGGGTGACCTGGAAGAGCTGTCCGGTCAGCGTCGCAATCCCGCTAGCGGTGAACCAGTCGGCACGTGGCCCAAAGACGATGTCGAGCGTCACTACATCATCCCGCGACGGGCAAGCGAAGGCCGGGCGCTCATTGAGCGAGACACTTTCAAGACCTTGAAGATCGTTTGCGAGACGCAGAATAGAGCCGGTCTTGATCGGTTCCGGACCGACCACCGCCAGGGTGTCTGTCGACGCGCTCCCAAGCACCGGTGCCACGGCAAAGCCGCCACGTACGGAAAGATAACTGCGCATGCCGCTGGCGGGATTGCCGAGGGTGACCATGTCGCCCGGCTCGATTGCGATCGGTTCGTAGACTGCCCTGGCGATCACCCGGTCTTTTGCGGCAACGGTGACCGGACAGGGCGCTCCGGTCATGCCGATGACGGTACGCGCGGTGCTCTCGAAGCAGAAGCCGCCGAGCGTCAGTTCGAGGCAAGCGGTGCCTGCCGGATTGCCCGTGATGCGATTGGCGGCAGCAAACGCGGCCTGATCGAGTGCACCGGAAGCGGAGACGCCCTGACCGGTCTGGCCAAACCGGCCGGCATCCTGGAATGTCACAGGCAGCGGGGCAGCGAGCACCCGGAAATGCGCGCCGTATGCAATTGCGTCATCGCCGTTTGCCCGCCGTGGTGCGCGCGACGACACGTCGATCAGCGTCCGCCGCTTGTCCAAATCGTAAAAGCGGACCCGATACCCGGGCTGCAACAGCGCGCTCGGTTCACGCTCGATATCCCACATCGTCGCCGGCGTCGTGCCAATGATCTGCCAGCCACCCGGGCTGTTTTGCGGATAGACGCCACTGAAGGCACCGGCAAGCGCGACCGAGCCGGCCGCAATACGGGTGCGCGGGCTCGCCCGGCGGGGCACGTGCAGCGCTGGGTCCCCCCCAGCCAGGTAGCCGAAGCCGGGCGCGAAGCCGCAGAAGGCGACGATGAATTCGCTGGCCGTGTGGCGCCGCACCACCTCCTCGACGGAAAGGCCGGTCAAAGCGGCAACATCCTCCAGATCCTCACCGTCGTAGCGAACGGGAATTTCGACCAGCTGATCCGATGACTGCGGCGTGGTCGAAAGGTCACGCCGACGGATGGCCGCCGCCAGCTCGCAGGCGCTCAGCAGGCCCGGCTCGAAGCGGATCATCAGCGTGCGTGCGGCGGGCACGGTTTCCACGATGCCGGTGATCGGGTCGGCGGATAGCGAGGCGAACAGCGCCAGCGTGGCGTCAAGGCTTTCCAGTTCGACCAGCAGGGTGGTTAAGCTGACCGGCAGAAATCGCATCATCTGATTACACGTGGTAAGCGCTGTCGGGAATATCGGTGATGAACATATAGCCCGGCGCATGGGTGATGGCAAAGGGCACCGCCGACGCCATCACGGCCGCCTGCGGGGTCACACCGCAGGCCCAGAACACGGGAATCTCACCCGGCTCGATACGCACCGCATCGCCGAATTGCGGCTTGGACAGGTCAGTGATGCCAAGTGCCTCGGGCGCGCCAACATGCACCGGCGCACCATGCACAGCCGGAAATCGACTGGAAATGGTCACTGCATCGGCCACCCGCGAGGCCGGAATTGGCCGCATGGAGACGACCATATTGCCTTTCAGCCGACCGGCCGGGTGGCATCGTCGGTTGGTTAGGTACATCGGCACATTGCAGTTATCAGTCATATGGCGGATCTCGATCCCGGCTTCCACCATCGGTGTCTCGAAGGTGAAACTGCAACCGATCAGGAACGAAACCATATCGTCGCGCTCGGCCCAAGCGCTGGTTGCATCCGCCGTGACTTCCGCCAGCACACCGTCGCGCCAGATGCGATAGAGCGGCAGTTCAGTGCGCAGATCGGCGCCGGGTGCCAACCGTGTAGTCGGCGACCCCGGATCGGACACGTCGAGAACCGGGCAGGGTTTGGGGTTGCGCTGGGCATAGAGAAGAAAGTCGAAGGCCCAGTCGCGTGGCAGAACGATCAGGTTCGCCTGAGTGAAACCGGGGGCAATCCCGGACGTAGGAGCGACAAGTCCGCTGCGATAGAGGGCGCGGGCTTGTTGCACGGGGCGGCGGTCAACAAGGTCCAGGAGCGCTGTCGGAATCGTCATGCCTGCACCTCACGGGGCGGAAATGAAGGAATGGATGGCGATACCCTCCGCTTCGAAGCGGTGGCGAATTGCATTGGCGATAGCCACCGCACCAGGGCTGTCGCCGTGCACACAGATGGACTGCGCCTCAATCCGGATCGTGCTCCCATCGATCGCTTCCAGCATGCCGTGGCAGGCAAGCCCGGCCATACGATCGGCAATCGTTTGGGCATCGTGCAACACCGCGCCCGCCTCGCGGCGTGAGACCAGATGCCCCTCGGGGGTATAGGCACGGTCGGCAAAAGCCTCGCCGACGACGGACAGCCCCGCCTCCGCGGCGAGAGCGAGGATCGGCGCCTTGGCAAGTCCCATCAGCACGAGCGCAGGATCAATTGCCTTGATCGCGTCGATCACCGCCTGGCCCTGCCTCGCATCGGTGGCGATCCGGTTGTACAAGGCGCCATGCGGCTTGACGTAGCGGACTGCAGTGCCGGCCGCTGCCGCAATGCCCTTCAGCGCGCCGATCTGGTAGATGACGTCGGCTTTCAGCTCGTCATAGCTGGCATCCAGATCACGGCGACCAAAGCCGACGCGATCTGGATAGGACACGTGCGCACCAATCACCACGCCGTTCTCGGCGGCGGCCTTCACGGTACGGTAAAGCCCCGCAGGATCGCCGGCATGGAAACCACAGGCAATATTGGCGCTGGAAACGATCGCCAACATCGCGGCGTCATCGCCCATGCTCCAGGCACCATAGCTTTCGCCGAGGTCGCTGTTGAGGTCGATAGCGGTGGTCATGATCGCATCTGCTCCGTGTAGGGGTTCATGCCGGCCCAGGCCGTGCCAAAGGGCTTTAGGATCAGCCCTCCAACATGGCAAGGATCGCGCCGAACGAGTTATAAGCCATGTACCAGGTCAGTACACAGGTCAGTACGCCGAGGATAAGAAGCCAGCGTGGGTAGCGGTAACCGTGCATCAGGTCGCTACGTTTCCAGGCCGCATACATGAAGATCGACAGGCCGATGGGCAGGACTAGGCCGTTCAAACCACCGACGAAAACCAGCATGGCCGCCGGCGGCGTGGTGATCAGCAGATACGCGATCAACGTGATGGCGATGAAGCCGACCGTAGCGAAATTGCGCTGGCGTTCGGTCATCTCCGGCTTGAATGCGGTGAGAAACGAGACCGACGTATAGGCTGCGCCGATAATGCTGGTCATCGCCGAGGCAAGAAACACCGCGCCGAACAGGCGCAAGCCGATTGTACCGGCTACCGAATGAAAGGCCTGGCCGGCCGGGTTGGCCGCCTTGCCGGAAAGGTCGATTACCACCCCGCTTGCAACCACGCCGAGGATGGCAAGGAACAGGATGTAGCGCAGCACGCCGGTGATCACAATACCGCTCAGCGCGGCCCGATTGACCGCTCCGAGGTTTTCGACACCCACCATATCCTTGTCAAGCAGGCGATGGGCACCGGCGTAGGTGATGTAGCCACCCACCGTGCCACCGACGATCGTGGTGATGGTGGCAAAGTCGATCTGACGGGGAAAGACCGTCTGCTGGAAGGCGTCCGCGATCGGTGGAGCGGAGGCGAATGTGGCGTAGAGAATCAGTGCCGCCTTGACGAAGGCCGCGACGTAGACAACACGGTCCATGGCGACGCCAGCACGGCGCGACAGGAAGATGCCAATCGCCACGACCGCACCGATAGCGCCACCGATCTTGGGGTCAAGATCGATCATCGCATTAAAGCCGAGTCCGGCACCGCCAATATTGCCGATATTAAAGAAAAGGCCACCTATAATCACAATGACCGCAAGGACAAAACCGGCGCCGGGTATGGCCGCATTAGCAATCGCCGGAGCCCGCATTCGAGTGACGGCCACCATGCGCCAAATATTGGCCTGAACGATGAAGTCGACGAGTACAGCGACCAGAATGGCAAAGGCAAATGCCGCGCCGAGCTTGACCGTAAACGTAGCCGTCTGAGTGATGAAGCCAGGCCCCACTGCCGACATGGACATCAAAAACATGGCCGAAAGCAACGCGTAGCGCTGGCCCTTGCCACGTTTCCCATCTGACTGCGGCATGCGTTGCGCGCGCTCATTGTGCTGCATGGCGTCTCTCCGTATTTTGCTATCCACCCTCCCGGATGCTGCGACGATCGTGTCTGGTTCAATCAAACGATCCATCTCGCACCACATTGCTATTACCTGATTAGCCCGCTTTGCTCAACCTTCAATTGAGTGAGTTGCACTGATATGACCGGACAATGGCAACCCTCAAGGGCAACAAAATGCCGCATGAGCCCCTGTCGTGCAGTTCCAACCTGGATGATCGATAAGCCGCCTTGTGCATCTCCGCCCAACGCAAGCTCAGCGTTATCGGACGTGCAGCTCATGCCGGACCTACCCACCCGCACGCGGCTCCAATCCCGCGAGCAGCCCCTTCTCATGCGCACACAGGTGATTTTCCTGCTCCCCTCCCGCAAGCCGAACCGGGGCTGGAATTCAAACGCCATTCCGGCATGAGTCAAAAGACGCATCTACGCGTGAAACACAAGATCGTGTGGCGAGGACCCAATACGACATCCCCCCCGCTCGATACCGGTGCCGATCGTGAACAGGTTCTTAGGCCGCAGCCACCCGGGCCATGCGATCGTTGCACCCATCGCTGCAGCCACTAGACTAGTGGCGCGTCCAGGTTCCGCCACAGCGCTAACCCACTGTGGCGGCTAAGAGGGAAACCGGTAGAAGCCGGTGCTGCCCCCGCAACTGAGAACGGCAAGCTGCACGTTACTGCTCATCGGGGCAACCCAGGGCAGCACAATGTGGTCACTAGCCGCTAGCCAGAACACCTGCCCGGGCGTCCATCAACCTTCCGACGGGATGTTCGGGTCTGGTGCTAGTTACAGCCACTCGGCGCCTGCTGGGGGCTATGGCAGTGCTTCGCCGGTTCTATTCCTGTCGTAGCTACTCAGGAACCCCCCATGTCCGCCCTCGCCCCGCACCTTGTCTCTCCGTTTCGCGCCGACGTCGTAGGCAGCTATTTGCGACCGGATTACCTGCATACCGCACGTCGCCGTTACGCCGCCGGTGAAATTGACGCCGCCGCGCTTAGCGCGATCGAAGATCGCGCCATCACCGAACTGGTCGCCAAGCAGAAAGACGCGGGACTACAGGTCATCACCGACGGAGAATTCCGCCGCAGCTGGTGGCATCTGGATTTCATGTGGGGTCTGCAAGGCGTGGAGAAGGCTCAGCTGGAGCACGGTTACCGCTTTGCGGAGATGGAAACCCGAGCCGAGACGGCGCGCCTGACGGGCAAGATCGGGGGTACCCACCATCCGTTCCTGGCGCACTTCCAGTTCCTGCAAAACCTGACAGATGCCAGCGTTCTGGCGCGGCTGACGGTGCCGGCACCGGCTCAGTTTTTCAAAGAACTGCATCGTCCCGAGAACCTCGCTGCCACTCAAGCCATTTACCCCTCAAGTGAGGCGTTGATCGAAGACATCGCGCGTGCTTACCGCGTCTTCATCGACGAGTTGTATGCGCTGGGCTGCCGCAGCCTGCAGTTCGACGACTGCACCTGGGGGATGATGGTCGATGCGCGCTACAGCAATGCCGGCGTCGCCGCCGCCCAGAGTGAAGACACCTGCTGCAACTCGGGCCAAGCGACGGTGATTAGCGGTGACGTTGACGAATTGGCGCGCACTCTGCTGGATGTTAACAATCGGTCACTGACCCACGTTCCTGCGGATCTAACCATCACCACCCACGTATGTCGCGGCAACTACCGCTCGACCTGGGCGGCGCAGGGGGGATATGGCCCGATCGCGCCCTATCTGTTCGGCAAGGAAAATGTGTCGGCTTACTATCTGGAATTCGACACCGACCGCGCGGGCGACTTTGCACCGCTGGCCGAGGTGTCCGCAGACAAGCAGGTGGTGTTGGGTCTGATATCCTCGAAAATCGGCGCGCTGGAGGACCGCGAAGCGATCATCGCGCGTATCCATGAAGCCAGTCGCTTCGTGCCGTTGGAACGCCTGTGCTTGAGCACGCAATGCGGTTTTGCTTCGACCGAGGAAGGCAATGAGCTCAGTGAGGACCAGCAATGGGCCAAGATCCGGCTCATCCGCGAAATCGCCGACACCGTCTGGTCGTAAACGCACGTCACCCCCGGAGACAAAACATGGCCGCAAAACGCGAACAACTGACGCTACCTAACGGTGCCGACCGGCTGCTGTTGCACTCGTGCTGCGCGCCTTGCTCGGGCGAACTGATGGAAGCCTTCGTGGAGTCGGGGATCGACTATACGGTGTTTTTCTACAATCCCAATATCCACCCCGTGAAGGAATACGAGCTGCGCAAGCAGGAGAACATCCGCTTCGCCGAACAGCACGGGGTACCATTTGTGGACGCCGACTACGACACCGATAACTGGTTCGCGCGCGCGAAAGGCATGGAAAACGAACCTGAACGCGGCATCCGTTGCACGATGTGCTTTGACATGCGTTTTGAACGCACCGCGCTCTATGCCCATGAACACGGCTTCCGGGCAATTACCAGTTCGCTAGGTATCTCGCGCTGGAAGAACATGGCCCAGATCAACGATTGCGGACATCGCGCCGCAGCGCCCTACCAGGACCTGGTTTACTGGGACTACAACTGGCGCAAGGGGGGCGGCAGCGCACGCATGATTGAGATCAGCAAACGCGAGCACTTCTATCAGCAGGAATACTGCGGCTGCGTGTACTCGCTGCGCGACACCAATCGCCATCGGCGCGCCCAGGGGCGCGATCGCATTCATCTGGGTATTAAGTTCTACGGCGAGGACGAGCCGCAGGGTTGAGAGCATGCGTGACGGCCGCCGCACTATGGCGGCCGTCACGCGCGCAGTCATGGCATAGCCGCCGGCTCAGCGGGGGGCACTGTACGCTGTCCCTGGCTAGGACGTTTGAAGCCCTTGGTAGCCAAGCAGGCGTCGAGCTTATCGTGGTTGAGTGCGTCCAACGCCGGCCGGGCAGGACCGGCCTGCTTTTCACCCGGATCGGGCAGGTGTACGCCCTGCTCGGCTGCGCAGGCCTTGAACGCTATGGCGAAGGCTGGGTCGCGCGGCGGCGGGGGCGCGCTAGTCCCCTGTGACCCGTTCGGCCCTGGACCGGCCGGGTGCTCGAAGCCCTTGGTCTTCAGGCAGGCGTCCAGCTTATCGCGGTTGAGCGCATCGGGCGCCGG
>Cebus_capucinus_imitator_PRJNA485217_SSR047__coassemble_986_pt1 | contig 87080 bp, 83 predicted proteins | sample Cebus_capucinus_imitator_PRJNA485217_SSR047__metabat2_high_PE_004 | metagenome-assembled genome bin Cebus_capucinus_imitator_PRJNA485217_SSR047
ATTGGCGATGCTGACCTCCGGTACGCTCGGTGAGGCACTGGCGGCGGCGATGGACAATTACCGCACATGTGGATGCGTGCTTGACTTGGAGTTGGAGCCGGCCAGGCATGACAGCGTGGTGGCGTTGGCGGTGCGGCTGCCCTACGACGATGCGGAGTTGGAGCCGTACTTCTGCGAGGAGCTTTTTGCCAGTTGCGTAGCGGTGGCGCGGCAACTGGTCGGGGGACGCTTCCGCCCGCTGCGTATGGAGTTTCGCTATCCGGCACCGGTGTATGTCGAGGACTACCTACGCCATTTTGATTGTCCGGTGGTATTCGCTCGACCGCGCAACCGCATGCTGGTTGATACGCACTGGTTGGGTCATCGCCTGTCCGGCCACAATCCGTTGACCTCGCGGCATGCGTTGGCGCTATGCGCCCAGCAGCGTCAGCCGCAGGGCGTGGCGCGCCAGGATATCGTCGAGTACGTCCAACGCCTGCTACGTGAACGCATCGATCAGCACCCACGGCTGGGCGAGGTGGCGCGCGTACTCAACCTCAGTGAGCGCACGCTCCGCCGCCGCCTGGCCGCGAACGGACTGGTGTTCCGCGAGATCCTGGACCAGGTCCGTGCCGAACAGGCGCTGCGACTGCTCAACGAGCGTGGGATGAGTGTGGCCGAGGTGGGTGTACGGATCGGCTTTGAGGACCCGCGCGAATTTCGCCGCGCCTTCAAGCGCTGGACCGGGATGGCGCCGATGACCGCACGGACGCGCGCGGAGGCCTCTTTGCGGCGGCGTCATGACGCGGCTTCAGCCTGAGGCACCTGGCGCGGCGCTGTTGGCGGGACAATCGGGCAGATGAATCACGAACGACTGCCTGTCCTGCGGGCAGGCGGCTACGGCCTGGCGCTTCTCATACCCTTTCGCGTTCAGCTTCGCCATTACGCGGTGATACCTAGGCTTTGCGGCCGCCGGCTCGTGCTGAGCGGCGCTGTAACGAACGGGGGCCGGGGGGTGGGGCGTTCGCGTCGCATGCCGCAATGATCGTCCTGCGTGTACCGTGTGAGGCCGTTGTCGTCGCACGCCATCGCCGCGCATGAGCACCTACCACCTTCAGTCTGTATTCCGCCCCAAATCCGTGGCAATTGTCGGTGGTAGCCCGCGCGAGCGTTCGGCCGGTCGAGCGGTGGTACGCAACTTGCGGGCGGCGGGCTTCCCCGGTCAGATCGGCTGGGTTAGCCCGCGCTACCCGAAGATCGACGGAGTGCGTACGGTACGCAGGCTCACCGACCTGGGCTGGGTGCCGGAACTGGTCGTCATCACCACCCCGGCGCGGATGGTGCCGCGAGTGGTCGCGATCGCCGCGCGCCAGGGCGTGGCCGCCGCCATCATTCTCACCGCCGGGCTGGGACAAGGCCCCAGTTCGCCCGCCGCGCGTGCCGAGGCGGCCGCGCGCGCCAAGGGCTTGCGTCTGCTGGGTCCGCATTGTCTGGGCGTAATCGCCCCGCATGCCAAGCTCAATGCCTCGATCGCCGCGCACTGTCCTCAGGCCGGCGACCTGGCGCTGATCTCTGAGTCCAGCGCGATCGCAGCGGCGCTCGTGGAGTGGGGGGTGGCGCGCTCGGTCGGGTTCTCGGCCGTGGTCTCGCTCGGTGATGCGATGGACGTGGACTTCGGCGATCTGCTCGATTATTTCGCCACCGATCATCGCACCCGCGCGATCCTGCTTTACGTCGAGCACATCGTGGATGCACGCAAGTTCATGTCGGCTGCGCGCGTGGCCGCGCGTGCCAAACCCGTGGTGGTGGTTAAGTCCGGTCGCCAGCCGCGACTAGACCTGGACGCCGGTGCCCACACGCATGCGCAGAGCTTGGCCCGATCGGATGCGGTGTACGGCGCAGCGTTCGCGCGCGCCGGCCTGCTACGCGTGGGGGCGCTCGATGAACTGTTCGCTGCGGCCGAGACGCTCGGCAGGATCGGCACCTTTCCCGGCCGTCGACTGGCGGTGCTCAGCAATGGCGGCGGTGTCGGCCGGCTGGCGGTCGATCAGCTCGCGTTACGTGGCGGCACCCTGGCCGCGCTGACGCCGCAGACGGTGGCGCGGCTGGACCAGGCGATGCCGCAGGGCTGGTCGCGTGAAAACCCAGTGGACATCATTGTCGATGCCGACGGTGAACGTTACGCGGCTGCGATCGAGGCGCTGCTGGAAGACCCTGGCAACGACGCATTGCTGGTGGTCAACGTGCCCACCGCCTTCACCTCCTCGGCCGATGCCGCCAACGCGCTGACCCGCTCGCTCGGCTCGCGTGGGCGCATGAACGGGCGCGACAAGCCGGTGTTTGCGGTTTGGCTGGGCCAGGACGATGCGGCGATCGCCGCGCTCAATGCTGCACGGGTGCCTACCTACGCCACCGAATCGGACGCGGTGCGCGGCTTTACTCATATGGTCCGCTACCGCGAGGCACAGGCGGCGCTGATGGAAACCCCGCCGAGCCTGCCACAGGATTTTGTGGTCGACGCTGCCGCCGCGCGCGCGTTGGTCGAGCAGGCTTTGGCGGACAACCAACGCTGGTTGGACCCGTTGGCGACCAACCGTCTGCTGGAGGCGTACGGCATCGCCTGCGTACCGTTGCAGATTGCGGCGACCGCCAATGAGGCCGCGTTGCTGGCCGATCCCATTCTGGCGGCCGGTGGCGCGGTGACGGTCAAGATCGTGTCGCCGGACATCGACCACAAGTCCGACGTCGATGGGGTGCGGCTGAATCTGCCCAGCGTGTCGGCGGTGCGGCTGGCCGCCGAGGGCATCCTGGAGCGCGCGCGCAGGGCGCGTCCGAACGCACGCATCAACGGCGTGTTGGTGCAGCCCACCATCCTGCGGCCCACGGCGCGCGAGTTGATTGCCGGTATCGCTGACGATCCGACGTTCGGTCCGGTGATCGTGTTTGGCCGGGGCGGCACAGCCGTGGAGGTCATCAATGATCGTGAACTAGCGCTGCCGCCGCTGGACCTACGCCTGGCACACGAGCTGATCGGTCGCACCCGGGTCTCACGTATTCTCAAAGGCTATCGCGACGTGCCGGCCGCCGACGAGCGTGCGGTCGCGCTGGTGCTGGTCAAACTGGCACAGCTGGCGGCCGATATTCCTGAGATCAGCACGTTGGACATCAACCCGTTGCTGGCCGATGCGCGCGGGGTGCTCGCGCTGGACGCCCGCGTTGCGGTAACACCGTCGCGTATCCTGCACAAGGGACGCGGCCATCCACGGTTTGCGATTTTCCCGTACCCCAAGCAATGGGAGCGCACGCTGGCGCTTGGCGGCGACGCGCGCGCGTTCGTGCGCCCGGTGCGGCCGGAGGACGATGCGTTGTTCCGCGCGTTTTTTGCCCGGGTCAGCGATGAGGACCTGCGCTTGCGCTTCTTTCAGTCAGTGCGTCATTTCAGTCACGAATTCATCGCACGCCTGACCCAGCTCGACTACGCCCGTTCTATTGCGTTGGTCGCGATCGATCCGGCCAGTGGTGACATGCTCGGTGCGGTACGTCTGCACGCCGATGCTGACTACGAGAAGGGCGAGTACGGGATCCTGATTCGCTCGGACCTCAAGGGGCATGGCATCGGCTGGCAGCTGATGCGAATCATGATTGAATACGCGCGCTGGTTAGGTCTGAAAGCAGTCGAGGGCCAGGTTCTGCGCGAGAATCGCACGATGCTCGCGATGTGTCAGAGCCTAGGCTTCCGGGTCAAACCGGACCCGGAAGACGCCTCGCTGATGAGCGTACTGCTTCCAGTGACCGAGGACGTCTCGTCAGGGCGTGAGTCGTCCGCGTGGTAGCGGCGCTTGGGCGTGAACGTGCAGGGCCGTCAGCCTGCGCCGGTGTGCCGGCCCGCACAGGGCTAGCTCAAGTCTCCAGCGGTACCGTCGGCACTACGTTTGGATTGATCTGCTCGACATCGCCGCCGCCGCCGTCGACAAAACGCTTCCACACGTAGGCATTGACCGGCTGAGAGCGGTTGACCCACAACGCGTAGTACAGATGATCCGAGCGCGGGTCACCGGTGTTGGGGTGTAGCAGGATGGTCAGGCCGAGGCTGTTGAGCTGTAACCACGGCACCAGGATCGGCAGCAGCTCGTTGGTGAAGCCAAAATAGAACGAGGGCGTGACGTGCGGGCCACGCGGCTCCAGGTTCCAGTCGCCCAGTTCCACCGGGAAGCGCTCGGCGGCCCAACGCCGGATCAGCGCCGCCTTCTCGTAGCTGTCTTCGTCAAAGTAGATGTGCGCGTGGTAGCTGCGGACCTGGGTATATGGGCGCGGCCGGTCGGGCAATGCGTTTTCGTCCGGACGCACGCTGGGGGGGCGTGAAGTTGCCTGCGATGCGGTCTGGTAGCCCCATGGGCTCTTGCCTGAACCGGTGATGGGTAACAGCAGGCCGTTGCGGTCTACCGCCGGCCCCGTCGCGCGCGGATCAACGGTCCCGGACGTCGGGCTTGCCACCGCCGTTCCGGCCGCCGCCACCAAGCCGGCTCCGGTCAGCCCGACGTCGCATAGCAGGCGGCGTCGCGCGGGCGAGAGCAGATCGGCCCAGCGACGGTCCTCCCGCTCGGTGTCCAAGGGGGGCAGGGCGTTCGGATCGGCGATGGGACGCATACGTGGCAGCCGCAGATAAATGAGAAACCTATGACGATCCTCGCCGCCCGTGCAGCCGTGCAGCCAATGGCATAGCGACATAAGCATATGCCGCGTGGGGTGACGTTCACTTCGGCTGCGGCCGCAAGGGCGGACGCGATCGGCGGTGTGGCCTTCGCTCACGTCCGTGCCGGTGACGCGATCGCATGCGGCATTGGAGGCGATTCTCTGACCGTCGTGAAGGCCGAGTGAGCCCAAAGTGAGTGCTGAGTGATCGTTGTGTGAGGCTCCCAAAACGGTCAGTTTTTTCTTGACTGCGCAGTCCGATTGGGCGTGCCGGTGGGTGCGACACAGGGTCGCCGAGGCGAGTGGCTTGTGCGACAAGGCTTTCAGCATTCTCCCCACATTTCGTGTTGACCCTTGCAGGTCACCCCACTATCTTGGGGCCCGTCGCGCCGGATACCCCTACGATCCGGTGCGGTTAACCCCAAGATAGCGGGTATGAAAACGACCGCCCGCGCATCTGCATTGGCACACCCTGGATGACCGTCCCGTAAGACCTTGTACTGCCCACCGCGCCGCTGGTTCGCCAGCACTTGGCCGGCAGGCGAGGTGTTCCACTCGGAACGAGTCGGCCCCCGCGCCAGCATGACGCGCGCACCACGAATGGAGGACGCATGACAACGAACGAAATCCTCGCCCAGTCCGCGACTGCTCCGTCGCCGTCTGCGGCCGTCGCACCTGGCGGTGCGGTTATGCCCGCCGCTCCGCTCGCCAGCGCGGTTGATTCTGCCGATCTGGTCCCGCCGCCCCCTCAAGCCGCCGCAATGCACGCCCAGACCCTCGACGAAGCCACTGTCTCCACCTGGATCACCAAGGAAGCCGGCAATCGCCGCATCCCGTTCGACCGCGCGCGTCTAGAGCGCGCCATCGATACGATCCATGCCGAGTTCCCGCAGCTGGACGTGGCCGACTATAAGCGCACGGTGTTCGGCTTCGTCGATCGCAAAGACAGCGTCAATGCTGACGATCTGGTCGATCTGTTGATCCGCGAGGCCGAGGCACGCGTGGATCTGACGGCGCCGGACTGGGAACACTTCGCCGCGCGTCTTTATCTGCGTCGCCTGTACAAGCGTGCCAGCCGCAACCGCTTTTACGATGCCAGCCAGAAGTACGGCTCCTACGTCGGCCTGCAAGAGAGCCTGGCCGACCGCAACATCTATTCCAACGACATCCTGCGCGCGTACTCCAAGGAAGAGCTGCAGGAAGCCGGCAAGATGATCGATGCCGAGCGCGACAAGCTGTTTGCCTATAACGGTCTGTACCTGCTGGCCACGCGTTATCTGGCGACCGACAACTCGCGCGCCGTGTTCGAGCTGCCGCAGGAGCGCTGGCTGACGATTGCGCTGTACCTGATGCAGAACGAGAAGCCGCGTGAGCGGCGCATGCAGCTGGTTGGTGAGGCCTACTGGGCGCTGTCTAACCTGTACATGACCGTGGCCACGCCGACCCTGCAGAACGCCGGCAAGGTCGGCGGCCAGCTGTCGAGCTGCTTCATCGACACCATCGATGACAGCTTACAAGGCATCTACGACTCCAACACCGACATTGCCCGGGTCTCCAAGGGCGGCGGTGGCGTGGGCGCCTACATCGGTTACGTGCGCTCGTCTGGTTCGGCGATCCGCGGCGTGCCCAACTCGTCCGGCGGCGTGGTGCCGTGGATCAAGCAGCTCAACAACACCGCCGTATCAGTTGACCAGCTGGGTCAGCGCAAGGGCGCGGTGGCGGTCTATCTGGATGTGTTCCATCGCGACATTGAGGCGTTCTTGGACCTGCGCCTGAATAACGGTGACCAGCGCCTGCGCGCGCACGACGTGTTCACCTCAGTGTGCATCCCCGACCTGTTCATGGAAGCGGTGGAACGCCGTGGTGATTGGTACCTGTTTGATCCGCATGAGGTTCAACGGATCAAGGGCTGGTATCTGCAGGACTTCTTCGATGAGAAGAAGGGCGACCCCAATGGCAGCTTCCGCCGCAAGTACGAAGAGGTCGTTGCCGACGAGCGCATCTCGCGCAAGACGGTCAAGGCGATCGACATCTTTAAGCGGATCATGGTCAGCCAGTTGGAGACCGGCAACCCGTTCATGTTCTACCGCGATGAGGTCAACCGGAAGAATCCGAACAAGCACGCGGGCATGATCTATTCGTCCAACCTGTGCACCGAGATCCTGCAGAACATGAGCCCCACGCGCATGATGCAGGAGATCATTTCGGGCAATCAGATCGTGACCACTAAGCAGGCTGGCGACTTTGTGGTCTGCAATCTGTCCTCGATCAACCTGGGGCGCGCGGTGCTGCCGCAGGAGGATCAGGGCGACCTGATTACCGATGTGCTTGAGCGACTGATTCCGATCCAGGTGCGCATGCTGGACAACGTGATCGACCTCAACGATTTGCCGGTGCCGCAGGCCACGATCACCAATCGCAAGTACCGCGCGATTGGCCTGGGTACTTTTGGCTGGCACCATCTGCTGGCGCAGAAGGGCATCCACTGGAACTCGCCGGAAGCAGAGGATTTCAGCGACACGCTCTACGAGCGGGTCAACTATCTGACCGTGCAGGCGAGCATGGAGTTGGCCAAGGAGAAGGGCACCTACACGGCCTTCCCCGGCAGCGACTGGCATACCGGCGCCTACTTCCGTGACCGCGACTACAACAGCGCGCAGTGGCTCGAGCTATCGGCGCAGGTGGCGGTCAACGGCGTGCGCAATGGTTGGCTGATGGCGGTGGCACCGAACATGTCCACCGCGCAGATCGCCGGCTCCACCGCTTCGATTGATCCGATTTACTCGGCGTTCTACTACGAAGAAAAGAAGGACTTCCGCCGCCCGGTCGCCGCGCCTGGTTTGTCGCTGGAGACCTGGCCGTACTACGAGAAGGGTGCCTACAAAGTCGATCAGTTCGCCTCAGTGCGCCAGAACGCGCGCCGTCAGCGCCACGTCGATCAGTCGATCAGCTTCAACTTCTATGTGCCGAGCACCATCCGCGCCAGCACGTTGCTGGAGCTGCATATGACGGCCTGGCGCGAAGGCATGAAGACCACCTACTACGTACGGTCCAACGACATCGACATCACCGAGTGCGAGTGGTGCAGTAGCTAAAGCGCGTTCGCGCTTTCGCTTCCAAGGTTCGCATGGCGAACCTTGGACCCTGCTCCACCTAGCACCCACACCCCCGCGCCTTCGGCGCGCCCCCCTGACTCAGGGGGCTTATTCCCAGAACGCCCTGCGGCACTGTGTAGAAGCAACACGAGAATTCATCATGTCCACCGCCACACCGCTTGAACGCATCAAGATCCTCGAGCCGCGTAATCCAAACCGGTCGACCGGCATCATCAACGGTAGCACCAGCGGCATCCTGAATTGGAACGACATCCCGTATCCGTCTTTCTACCGGGCGTACAAGGAGCTGTCGACCAACTTCTGGATCCCCGACGAAGTCGATATGAAGATCGACGCGCGCCAGTACGGTGAGCTGTCAGCGCGTGAAAAGAACGCTTACGACTCGATCATCGGGCTGCTGGCCACGCTGGACTCGCCGCAGACGCGCTTTATCTACAACGTTGCCGAATACATCACCGATCCGGCCGCGCACGCCAATGCCGCGATCATCGGCCAGCAGGAGGTGATCCACAACGAGAGCTACAGCTACGTGCTGGCCTCGATCACCGGCCTGGCCGACCAGAATCGCGTGTTCGAGATCGCGCGGACCCACCCGACTATCATCAAGCGCAACGCGCCGATCATGGAGGCCTACCAGGACTTCATGCGCGAAAAAACCGCCGAGACGTTGATCCGCTCACTGATCCAGTCCTCGATTCTGGAGGGCATCAACTTCTATTCGGGCTTTGCCTACTTCTACAACCTGGTGCGGCAGAACCGGATGACCGGCACCGGCAAGATCATCAGCTTCATCAACCGTGATGAGCTGGCCCATTCCAAGTTCATCAGCGAACTGATCCGCGCCATCGTCGGCGAGAACCAGTCATTGCAGGGCGATGAGCTGACCGAATACGTGCACAAGGCGTTCGAGCACGCGATCGAGCTGGAGACGCAGTGGACCTCGGAGGTGCTGGACGGCATCGATGGCATCGACGTTGATGAGATGGTGCGTTATGTCAAATACCGCGCCAACAAGATGGCTGGCATGCTGGGTATCGAAAAGCTGTATTCCGGCGCCAACGACAACGTGATGCCGTGGATCAAGGCGTACGCTGACAACTTCACCGAGACCAAGACCGACTTCTTCGAGATGCGCAACGCCAGCTACAAGAAGACCAATTCGGATAACGGCTTCGACGACCTGTAAGCAACCGGGATTCGAGATGGATCGGGCCGAGGCAGCTGCAACGCTTCGGCCGCCCGGATCAGCGGCTAGATATCCCCAACCCCAATCCTGCCCCATGCGCATCCTGCTCGCTCTTACCTCGCTCAGTGGCAACACCCGCGACGTCGCGCGTCAGGTGCAGGCGCGCTGCGAACAGGCCGGCCACACGTTGGACTGGATCGAGACCGATCTGCAAACCCTGGCCGACGTGCCGCAGCCAGCCTCGGACTACGACCTGTTTCTGATCGGCTCCTGGACCGACAACGCGGGACGTACCCCGGCGGAGATGAAGCGTTTTATCGCCGCGCTGGTGGCCGCTGTCGGCAAACCGCCAAAGGTGGCGGTGTTCGGCACCGGTGAGACACAGTGGGGCGAGCAATACTATTGCGGCGCGGTGCACCGTATCGCAGAGTTCTTCGCCAGCCCATTCCCACGGCTGCTGATTGAGCAGATGCCACACGGCGAGCGTGATGCGCTGGCCATCCAACAATGGACCGACACGGTCCTCGAACTCAGCAAGACCCTTGACGATGCAGACCATCACCGCCACGTCGCCTGACGACTATACCGCCGCGCTTGCGGCCCACCCGCGCCTGCTGGTGGACTTCAACAAAGACAACTGCCCAGGCTGCCGCATGCTGGACATGTCGCTGGACAAGTTCGCCGTCAGCGAGGCCGCTGCCGGAGTGACCTTGCTGAAGGTGAAGATGGAGGACATCGGTGAGGCGTTCTTCCGCGATCTGGGATTGCGCCAGACGCCGACGCTGGCGCTGTTCAAGGATGGCGCCGAAGTCGCGCGACTGCCTGGATTCCAGTCACCGGCTCAGGTCGAAGCGGCGGTGCGCGGCCGCCTGTAGTACCGAGCCTGTCCGATTGGGCAGGTGTGGTCATCCACGGCGTGGCGAGCTGCCTGCCACGTCCTTCCTCCTGATTGAGGCCGTTGACATGGATACCCTGCAGTCGCATCCGCCCACCGAAGTGCGGATGGCGGAAATCGTCTTTCCCAACCACACCAACCATCTGGGCACCTTATTCGGTGGTCAGGCGCTGGCGTGGATGGACAAGGCTGCGTTTCTGGCCGCAGCGCGCTACGCGCGACGCACGGTGGTCACTGCACGTTCGGATCAGGTCGATTTCAAACTGCCGATCCGTCAGGGCCAGATGGTGGAAACCATCGGTCGTGTGGTCGAGGTCGGGCGCAGCTCGATCCGGGTTGAGGTCGAGCTGGTTGCCGAGGATCTGCTCACCGGCGAGCGCCAACTGTGCACACGGGGTCACTTCGTGATGATCGCACTTGGCGCGGATGGCAAGCCGACCCGGGTCACCCCGCTGCCGGCAGCGGACAGCTGAGCGAGCCCGTGGTTATCCGCGTGCGTGCTGATAGGCCTGCAGATGCACATTGGCGGCCATCAGCCACGGCGCGTTGCGACCGGTCTGCCGCACCCGCGCCAGCATGTCGCCGACGATCTGCTCGGCTTCCACGGGAAGCCCGGCTTCCAGGTCGCGCAGCATCGACGCCTTCAGTTCCGATCCGGGTTGGAGCAGGGCCAGCAGTGCCTTTTCGCGGATGGCTAGCGGTAACGGTTCGCCGGCCGCATCGGCAGCGATCAGGCACTCGTTGTACAAACCGTTGATGAAGGCGCGGCCGTCCTCGGTGGCGACGATCCGGCCGATCGGCGCGCGTACCAGGCAGGTCGCGGCGGCCAATGCGCATAGGAATGTGTATTTGCTCCACTGGTCCTGGGCAATCCGCGGCGACGCAGTATGGTCGATATCCGCCTGCGTACAGACCGCCGCAAAGGCCCGTACGCGCGCACTGTCGGCTTCGCCGGCGCGCTCGCCGAAGGTGATCGAGGCCGGTTTGCCCAGGTGGTGGATCGTTCCGTCTGCGGTCTTGGTGGCACTGATGAAGCACAGCCCGCCGAGCACCCGTTCAGACCCGAAGCGCTCATCCAGCATCGGGTAGTGGCGCAGACCGTTAAGGATCGGCAGCACCGTGGTGTGCGCCGTGACCGCCGCTGCGATGGCCTCGATCGAGGCCTCCAGGTCGTAGGCCTTGCAGCTGAGTATCACCAGATCGAACGGGTGCTCGGCGGCGAGCGCCGGCAGCGCGTCGGCGAGCACGTGGCGCACCGCGACGTCGGCATCGCCGCGCGGACTGCGGATCTGCAACCCCTGCATAGCCAACTGCGTGGCGCGGCCGGGCCGCACTAAAAAGGTGGTGTCCACGCCGGCCTGGGCCAAGCGTGCGCCGAAGTAGCCGCCGGTACCGCCGGCGCCGAGGATCAGGATGCGCATCGGGGAAAGTCCTTAGAAATCGGGGGGAGAGCATCGAACGTGCACAGCTTGATCCGTAGCGGCCTGCCGGAGCGGCTCAACTGCGCAGTCCGACGCCTCGGTCCAACAGCCACAGCGCCAGCGCGCTGAGCGCCGCAACGAAGCCGAGCATCAGCAGGTACGCTATCCACAACGGTACGTCCGAGCTACCGAGCAGGCCATAGCGGAATGCGTTGACCATGTAGAAGATCGGATTGGCGTGGGTTGCCGCCTCGGCCCAGCTCGGCAACAGCTTCACCGAGTAGAACACGCCGCCCAGATAGGTCAGCGGAGTCAGGATGAAGGTCGGCACGATCGTCACGTCGTCAAACTTCTTGGCGTAGACCGCGTTAATGAAGCCGGCCAGCGAAAAAATCGTCGCGCCCAGCAGCACCGTAGTCAGGGTTACCAGCGGATGCGGCATGCGTACCGGGGTGAAGAACATCGCAATCACCAGCACGATCACGCCGACCATCAGTCCGCGCGCGACTGCACCGGCGACGTAGCCCCACAAGATCACCCAGTTGGGCATCGGGCTGACCAGCAGCTCCTCGACGTGGCGGCCGAACTTGGCGCCGAAGAACGAGGATGAGATGTTGCCGTAGCTGTTCTGAATCACGCTCATCATCACCAGCCCGGGCACGATGAACTGCATGTACGAATAGCCGCCCATCTCGCCCACGCGTGAGCCGATCAGCCCCCCGAAGATCATGAAGTACAGTGTCATCGTGATCGCCGGCGGGACCAGCGTTTGCGCCCAGATACGCAAAATGCGCTGCACTTCGCGACGCATGATGGTGACCAGCGCGACGCGGTTGCGATGGGCCAAGCTAGACGTGCGCACGGGCGTGGACGTGTCGGTATTCATCGTGATCCTTCCGGCAAGGAGGTTGCGCCGTCGGTTGCGACCGTCGGTTCGCCTGAGCCGGTCAGCCGCACGAACAGCTCCTCGAGCCGGTTGCTCTTGGTGCGCATCGAGCGTACCCCGATGCCGGCCTCGCCGAGCGCGGCAAAGACCCGGTTCAGATCCATCGCGCGCGGCATATCCAGGTCCAGCGTGTGCGCGTCAAGCGCGACCAGAGTCGTGCCTTCGATCGTTGGCAGCCGAGCGGGCAGTTCGCCATCGATGTCAAACAAGAAGCCTTCCACGTCAAGCTTGGCTAACAACTCGCGCATCGGGCCCTGCTCGACGATACGGCCGTGATTGATGATCGCCAGATTACGGCACAGACTCTCGGCCTCCTCGAGGTAGTGCGTGGTCAGGATGATGGTGGTGCCGGCGGCGTTGATCTCGCGCAGCACCCGCCACATGTCGCGGCGGATCTCGATGTCCACACCGGCGGTGGGCTCGTCCAGGATCAGCAACCGCGGTCGGGTCATCATCGCGCGGGCGATCATCAGCCGGCGTTTCATGCCGCCGGATAGCGTCCGGCTCATCGCTTGAGCTTTGTCCCACAGGTGGGCACGCTTGAGTTCGACCTCGGCCAGGCGGTGGGCTTCCTCACGCGGCATTCCGTAGAAGCCGGCGTAGTTGACCAGGATGTCCACCGGCTTCTCGAATAGATTGAAGTTGATTTCCTGCGGGACCAACCCGATCAACCGCATCGCCTCACCGCGCTGCCGCTCCAGATCGGTGCCGAACACCTGCACGGTGCCTTCGCTGAGGTTCACCAATGAGGAGATGATGCCGATCAGCGTGGACTTGCCGGCGCCGTTTGGGCCAAGCAGGGCGAAGAAATCGCCCGGTGCCACGTCCAGGCAAACGCCCTTGAGCGCCTGCACACCGTTGTCGTAGGTCTTGCGCAGGTCGCGCACGCGCAAAGCAGGCACGTCGCTAGCGGAACTGAAATTCAATCTGGTGCCTTCGCGCCGGGTAGACGGCGTCGCCGAAATGCAGCCGGTATTATAGAAGGCCAGGTGAGCGCTGGCCCCGGAAACAGACTGTCCTAACCGCCCATGTCCGTCCAATTTCCTATCAGGCTCGTCGACCGTCGCATGCTCGCAACGACGGTGGGTCACTATCGTTTTGTCCGCGATGACGGCCAGCCACTGGACTTCCAGCCCGGCCAGTTCATTCAGGTGCATTTTCAGCGTGCCGACGGTACGCAGGCCAAGCGCAGCTATTCGCTGGCGACGATCCACGACCACGCGCTGGGTCCAGGCGAGGCAGTGGAGATCACGGTCAGCTTCGTGCCTGGCGGCTCGGCCACCGCACTGTTTGAGGGATTGCAGATTGGCGAACAGCTGAGCGCGAGCGGGCCATACGGGCGCTTTTGTCTGGGTGCGGGCGACCACAATCGCCGCTACCTGCTGGTCGCCACTGGTACCGGCGTGACGCCATACCGCTCGATGCTGGCGCTGCTACAGCAGGCGATCGGTGAGCGTGGCGTGGAGGTGGTCCTGCTGCAAGGCGCGCGCACCCCAGACGAGCTGCTCTACGGCGAGGAGTTCCGCGCCTTCGCCGACGCGCATCCACAGGTACGCTACATCCCGTGCTTTTCACGGCAGCTGCCGGAGCCGGCTCATGCCGACGTGCGGCATGGTTATGTGCAGCAGTTCCTGGCCGAATTCGTCCCCGATCCGGCACGCGATATCGCCTACCTGTGCGGCAATCCGGATATGGTGGATGCCTGCTTGGAAGCGCTGAAACAGGCGGGTTTGCTCAATGCGCAGATCCGCCGTGAGAAGTACGTCAGCAACAAGTGAGGCGGCGTCGGACCGACGCGGCGCCCGTCTCCCGTGGCAGCGGCCCTGGGCCGCGAGGTGCCTTGCCGCAACGGTTCAGCGTTGGCGCTGATGGGGCTGGGCCTGCTAGATCCAAACGCTGAAACTCAGCGCCAGCAACCTGGTGAGACATCGGATACGGGTTTGGTTTCTCAACGGTCAGGCACGCGCGGGCCGCTGAGTCTTGCCAGCCCGATGGGTGGATATGGCGCCGCTGGCTTGTACAGTAGCCTGATCGGGTCGTGTCCGATCGAGCCTACCCGATCGCGGTGGCGTCGGGCCGCCCGCCGGGCGCGTGCGTCATTGGCATTGGACTGAGTAAAGGCAGACGCGATAGATGTCGAGGAAGATCAGGATTGCACTGGCGCTGCTGGCGGTGTTGGCCGTATTCGGCTATCGCAACTGGATCGCGGGGACACCGGGGCGGCCAGTGGTGGCGTCGGCGGCTGCGGCCGGCACCTCCACCTCCACCGGCGGGGCGCTGCGCCGCTATGGAACGCTGGAGTTCCGGCCATGTACGCTCACCCATCCACAGGCTTCCGGCAACGTCCAGGCGCAGTGTGCGACGCTGACAGTCGCAGAGAACCCGGCGGCGTCGCCGAGCCGCCCTATCGATCTCAAGATTGCTTGGTTGGAGGCGGACAATGAAGGGGCGCATGCGCCCGATCCGGTGTTCTTCATTGCCGGTGGGCCGGGTCAGTCGGCTACCGAATCGGCCAGCCTGATCGTTCCGGCGCTGGCTGACGTGCGCAAGCAGCGCGACGTCTTCTTGGTCGACCAACGCGGTACCGGCGGCTCGCATCCACTGACCTGCACCGATGCCCACGGCCAACCGCTGCCGGCACCCGATGATCTCGACGCTTCGGCCGCAACCATCACGGATTACGCGCGGCGCTGCGCGGCCTCGCTGCGGGGCCGCGCTGACCCACGCTTTTACACGACGACCGAAGCGGTCGGCGATCTGGATGCGGTGCGCGCGGCCCTTGGAGTGGCGCAGATCAATCTGCTCGGCGTGTCCTACGGCACCCGCGTGGTCCAGCACTATGCCGCCGCGTATCCGCAACACACCCGCACGATCGTGATTGATGGTGTCGTCCCCAATGATCTGGTGGTCGGCGGTGAGTTCGCCACCACCTTCGAGGACGCTATCGGCTTGCAGGCCCAGCAGTGCCGCGCCACGCCCGCCTGTGCCCACCGCTTCCCGATCGATGCTCGCGAGCAGTTGCGCCGGGTGATGGCCCGTCTGCGTCAGGCGCCGGTGGCCGTTGAGTACCGTCATCCGGGCACCTGGCAGATCGAACACGGTCAGGTCACGGCCGATACGGTCACCGGACTGGCGTTTGCGTTCTCCTATGCACCGCAGACGGCCTCGCTGCTGCCGCTGATCCTGGATGAAGCGGCACAAGGCCGCTACGGACCGCTGATGTCATTGGCCGGACTGGTCAATCGGGCGCTCGGAGACTCGATGAATCAGGCGATGCAATGGTCGGTGATCTGCGCCGAGGATGCGGACCGCTACCGACCGCCATCGGGGGCGCAGCAGACCTTGTTCGGCCCGGAGGTGGCGCGGATGTTCTTCGCCGCGTGCCCGGCCTGGCCGGCCGGGCACCGACCCGCCGGATTCACCGATCCGCTGCGCAGCCCAGTGCCAGCGCTGCTGCTGTCGGGCGCGCTCGACCCGGTGACCCCGCCGCGTTACGCCGAGCGCGTGCTGGCCGGGTTGCCCAACGGCCGCCACCTGGTGGCACCCGGACAGGGCCACAACGTGATGGCGCTGGGGTGTATTCCCAAGCTGATCAGTCAATTTATTGATCAGGGCGATGCCCGCTCGCTGGATGCGCGCTGCATCGGCACGCTCAACCGTGTGCCTGCCTTTACCTCATTCAATGGATGGGAGCCATGAGCGCCATGAACGCCACGGGAGGCCCCCTATGATCGCGGCCGAGCATTTGTACAAATCGTTCAAGACCAAGAGCGGGCGGGTGAATGCGGTCGAGAACGTCAGCTTCCACGCCGCCGACGGCCAGATCACCGGTCTGCTCGGTCCCAATGGGGCCGGCAAGACCACCACCCTGCGCATGCTCTACACGCTGATGTCGCCCGACCAGGGGCGGATCGCCGTTGATGGTATCGATGCGGAGGCGGACCCGATTGCAGTCCGCCGTCGGCTCGGCGTGCTGCCTGACGCGCGCGGCCTTTACAAGCGTCTGACAGCGCGTGAAAACATTGCCTATTTCGGCGAGTTGCACGGGCTGTCACGCGCGCGCATTGCTGAGCGGACCCGGCAGCTGTCGGCGGCGCTGGCCATGGACGACATTCTCGACCGCCAAGTCGAGGGCTTCAGCCAGGGCCAGCGCACCAAGACCGCGATCGCCCGCGCGTTGGTACATGATCCGCGCAACGTGATCCTCGATGAGCCCACCAACGGCCTGGACGTGATGACCACGCGCGCGCTACGCGGCTTTTTGCACCAGCTGCGCGATGACGGCCGCTGTGTGATCTTTTCCAGCCACATCATGCAGGAGGTGGCGGCGCTGTGCGATCGCATCGTCATCATCGCGCGCGGCACCGTGGTCGCGGCCGGCACCGCCGACGAGCTGCGCACACACACCGGCGAAGACACCCTGGAAGACGCCTTCGTCAAGGTGATCGGCTCGGACGAGGGGCTGCACGCATGAGTTTGTCTTTTCGGAATATCGCCGTAACGACGTGGACAGTGATGCGCAAAGAGCTGCGCGATATCAGTCGCGACCGTCGCGCCTTGATGTTGTCGCTATTGCTGACGCCACTGCTGTATCCGGCCCTGATCCTGGGCATGAGCACGTTGGCCGAGCAGCGTGCGCAGACCCAGATCGATCAGCCACTCAACATCCCGGTAATCGGCCGCGCAAACGCACCCAACTTGATGAAGTTCCTTGCCTCGCAGGGGCTCAATGCCGTCTATCCCCCCGCCGACCTGACCGCTGCGATCCGCAACCAGGACGTGGACGTCGCGTTGCGCATCGACGAAGACTACATGCACGCCTGGCGTGAGGGCCGGCCGGCGTTGGTGGAGATCATCCAAGACAGCACTCGCCGCGATGCCGACATCCCCAGCGCACGTTTGCAGGCCGCGCTCAGCGCCTATAGCCAGCAGGTGGGGGCGCTGCGCCTGCTGGCACGCGGCATCGATGCCCAGGTCGCGCGCCCGCTCGACATCGCGACACAGGATCTGGCGACCGCCGAAGCCAAGCGTGGCGCGTTGATGTCGGTGGTGTTGCCGGTATTGTTGATTATCACCTCGTTTCTTGGCGGGGCTTACCTGATGATCGATGCCACCGCCGGTGAGCGAGAGCGTCAATCGCTGGAGCCACTATTAGCCACACCGGCGCCACGCGGTGCCGTGGTCAGCGGCAAGATCGCCGCCGCCTGCGTGATTGGCATGCTCTCGCTGCTGCTGACGTTGCTTGCGTTCAAGCTCAGTGCCCAGTTCGCGCCCGGCGGTGGCCACCAGCTCAACGTCCGCTGGCTGGCGATGCTGCAGATGTTGTTCATCCTGCTGCCGATGCTGTTCATCGGCACCTCGCTATTGACCTGTCTGGCGGCTGCGGCCAAGAGCATGAAGGAAGCGCAGAGTCATATGACCTGGCTGATGCTGCTGCCGATGCTGCCCGGTTATGCATTGATGGTGTACCCGCTCAAGACCGCGCTGTGGCAGTTTGCGGTGCCGTTTCTGGCGCAGAACCAGATGTTGCTGAAGGTGACCCGCCATGAGGCCATCGATGCCCAGACCTGGGCGGTGTACCTGGTGGGCGGTTTTGGTCTGGCGGCGCTGCTGTGGCTGGCGGCGGTGCGCCGCTATTGCCAGGAGCGGTTGGCAATCGCCGGCTGACGGTCGCGCGGTCGCGATCGCGCCGGGGTAAATACAGCCGCAGCGTTGTCAGGTGTCAGACCGCGTCGGCTTGGTCGTGACGGACGGTTCGGCCGGGCTGACCCGGGCGAGCCACTCGCATAGCGTCGCATGTGCCTGACTGCACGGATCGAGGAACACCATGTGTCCTGCACCGGCAAGTTCGACGAACTCGACGCGGTCGCCAGCGGACCGGGCGGCCGCGGCGTAGCCGGCGGACAGGCTCAGCGGAAGCCTCGGATCCTGATCGCCATGGACGATCAATTGAGGGATCCCCAGCGGCAGCCGCTCGATGGGTGACGCGGCGCGATAGCGTTGCGGAAACTGCTCCGGTGCACCCCCCAACAATGCACCGACCGCATCGTTTCCTGCGCCGATCCGGTAGGTCCCGGCCAGATCGCAGACCGGGGCCAGTCCCGCCACGGCGGCGATTGGGATACGCGGTACGCGCACGCCAACCGCTTCGCTGCGGGCCGCAGCGCACAGCGCGAGCTGGCCACCTGCGGAGTGACCGGCGATCACCACGCGATCCAGATCCAGCGCGAACCCCTGCTCGACCAGCGTCGCCAGATGATCCACCGCCAGCACCACGTCGCTCAGGCTGGCGGGCCACTCACCGCCAACGGCACCCAACCTGCGGTAGCCGATGTTCCACACCGCATACCCTCGCGATGCGAGATCCTGGGCAACCTCGGTCAATTGCTCGCGGTCGTAAGGCATCCGCCAGAAGCCGCCATGCAGCAGGCACACCACCGGTGGGCGCGCGCGGCCCGGTAGGTACAGATCGCCTGCCTGGGCCGAGTCCGGACCGTAGCGTAAGCCGGAGTGAGAGCGCGAGGGTGCGGTGCTGTGCATGGAAAGGTCAGCCCTAGACGTATCGCCGGTATCGGCGACATGCTCGCACGACGCGCCGGGTAATGCTGGCCCCTGCCAGGTCAGGGCTCGATGTCGATCGGCGTGGGCACCTGCACGAGCTGCCACACCTGCGCCATATCCGCGTTGGATAACGCGATGCAGCCATCGGTCCAGTCGAAGCGCTGGGTCAGCCCGCCCAGCCAGCCCAGGCCGTTGCGCTGGCCATGGATCATGATCGCGCCACCCGGTTCGACCCCCTGCGCCTGGGCACGCGCGCGATCTTGCGGATCCGGGTAGGACACGTGCAGCGCGCGATAGAACCCGCTGTCGGCCTTGCGGAAATCCAGCACGTAGCGGCCCTCCGGCGTGCGCTGGTCACCCTCGCGTTGCTTGCGGCCGACCGGCGTGCCGCCCAGCGCGACCTTGAAGCGACGTACCACGGTGTCGCCGTGCATCAAGTACAGCGTGCGCGTGGACTTGACCACCCGCACCCGGTCGACCGGGTTCACCTGGGCCTGACCGATGCCCCATGGCAGCAGCAACGTCAACACGATTAACCATTTGAGCATTTACAGGATACCTGCGACAGGTCGGAGAGCGGGGCGATCGACCAGTGTAGGCGAGCTACCGCATCCCTTCACTTCACGTGCAAATGCGAGCGCGGCAACGGCAGTGCGTGCACGCGCCAGGATGCCAGGCTGGGAGACCCCAACATCCCCAAAGGATGGGACATTCTTGCGTTTCAGCCAATAATGTAGTAACATAACTACATATACCAGAGGGGTCGGCTCCATGACCATCACAACCCTCTCCAGCCGAGAGCTCAATCAGGATGTGACGCGGGCCAAGAAGGCCACCAAGAGCGGTCCAGTTTTCATCACGGACCGTGGCAAGCCTGCGCATGTACTGTTGAGTTTCGAGGACTATCAGCGACTGACGAAGCAACGCCGCAGCATTGCCGATGCGTTGGCGATGCGGGAAGCAGCGAGTATCGAGTTCGAGCCAGCGCGTGCGACGATTAAAGTTAAGCCGGCCGATTTTTCGTGATGTATCTGCTTGATACCAACGTGGTATCTGAGCTACGCAAGATCCGGCTTGGCAAGGCAGATGCGAATGTGGCCGGATGGGCGGACAGCGTCGATGCTGCGGAGCTGTTCGTGTCGGTGATCACGATCATGGAGTTGGAGCTCGGCGTATTGTCGATCGAGCGTAGAGACGCAGCCCAGGGCACGATGTTGCGCGCTTGGCTGGAGGCGCAGGTGCTGCCTGAATTCGCGGAGCGTACGTTGCCCATCGACACCGCAGTGGCGCAGCGCTGTGCCCGGTTGCATGTACCTGATAAGCGCGGCGAGCGTGATGCGCTCATTGCAGCAACGGCGCTGGTCCATGGCATGACGGTGGCTACGCGCAACGTGGCTGACTTCGAGCTCACCGGGGTGTCCATCATCAATCCATGGCAGCCACTACCATGACCGTTCTCAAGCTTAGGCGTGCCAAGGATTTCGATACGCACGCGGTACAACGATTCGTTCGCAGTGTCTTTGCCAAACTTCGTTAGGAACTTTGCCACTTTCAGCCTTCGCTGCGCTGATAAATACAGAGTCCGCCAAACACGATAGGAACCATAATCACGTAGCAGAGCCAGATCCAGGGCGATTGATCGATAAAGAATGTCCAGTTTGGCTTGGCGCCAAACACCAGCGGTGGCACCGCTATATAAATCAGCGCATCTAGAGCGAAAGCTAGCGCAATCCAAAGCAGGGACAAAGATCAGGCTTCACGACGAGCCGTGCTTGTGGTGGGTCTGACGCCTAGAAAATACCAGTAGGCAAGACCGGAAAATACCAGCGGCATGAGGGTGAAGGTGAGTACCCACATCAATACTGGCTTGGTAAAGGTGACGGCGCCAATCGCCGTTGCGATGACATAAGCCATCGCGAAGGCTGCGATGGCCCGGCCCCAGTGTCCCACGAGCTCTCCTTGTAGGGCCGCCAATTAATTCAGGACGCGCCGCCAAGCAGCGCTGGTCTGTCGTGTCCAGTTCGTGCGTCATCACTGAATCTCCAGCCAGTGTAGCGTCAACTGAAGTAATTTCCAGGGACTAGTTGCGGGAAATCCTGCGTTGCAGCCAATCCCAAGCTCTACGCCAAAGTGATGCCTCCCAAGCCATCAGACGTGCGGCCCACTCCGGCATGCCGGCATCCTTCGCCGTGGCTAACACAGAGGGTTTTGCCTCTCGGTCACGGCTGAAGGCGGAGCGAAAGATCATGGCCGCAAGTTTAATTTCGATAACGAGAAGTACCGCAAGTCCAATGTACCGGACGAAACCAACCACACTGAGAATGTGGTGGTGTTCGTTGGGTATCAGGTGCCCAGCGATCCAAATACCGAGACAGCCTAACGCTACGGCACGCAGCACGGCAGCCTTTCCACGTGAGCGGTAACACCAAAGATACAGTGCGGGGATCACAACGCTCAGATCGAACAGCACGCCGGCCTCTAGAAGTTCGGGGCTTGACCCGCTACCGAGCGAGACGGCGGTAAAATCGGAAGCGGCGATGATGGCCGCCGCTACAAAAAACCAGTGCGCGCGCAGAGAGCGTTTTAGATTTATTGCAGTCATTGGAATGGCTCCTGTTTCTATCAGATGCCAGGGTTAGGTCGCGCCGCGAAATGGCGTCGGCGTGAGCAATTGTCAGGCAGCAAGCTCGGTGGAGAACGTGAGTGTGTTGCCATCTGGATCAACCACTTTGAGTTCACGGGTCCCCCATGCGGTATCAAAGGGTGGGGGCGTGTGGACGTGTCCGCCTGCGTTGAATGACCCATAGCATGCGTCCACATTGGGGACCCAAAAATAGACAGCGCCGCCGACCTGACAATCGCCTTCATGTTCAGTCAGGAAGATCGACTGACCCTCGCGGCTAAGCCGGGCAAAAACAGGAAGGTTCGGCTCATGCCGATATTCCCAGTCGATAGTGAATCCAAGCCCTTGAGTGTAGAACGGAAAGCGCATGGCGGCGTTGAGTACGCGCAGAATGGGGATCACGGTTTGGTTCATGATGTTCTCTCCTTTAAATTTTAATTAATTTAAGTGCAGCCTTTCATTTATAATTGATCGTTAGGAATTCTCCGGAATAAGAAAACACGTTCCTAGCGGGTTACCGGATCTTTTGCACAGGTAACTTCCTTGAATAAATAACCAGCTGAGAAGCTTGGCATATAGCGTCCTTTCAATCATTGGTAAGTGGTCTATCAGCTGATTCAGCTAAAAGTGGGCTCAAAATATCAACAACGGTCAACAATCTTGGTGATTTTGCCGTTGTCAAACCAGAACTCGGATTGGCCTTTAAGATCAAGGACGGTGCCGGCAGATGGACCATCGGCAATGGCTGCACGCAGCTTTCCTCGATAGGCGATGGCTGCGATGGCAGAATCTTGCCCGAACGACAAGTTCGTTATGCGTTGCTCGCGCTCACAGAACAGGGATTTGGACTGCTCAGCGAGTTGTTGGAAATCATCAATGCCACTCGCTACTGCGGTCAGGTTTTCGCCGGAATAATTCTCAAAACGAATATCCCGAGAAAGAAGCAAAAGCATGCCGTCAACATCGAAGTTGTTATAGGCAGCCAGGTAGCGATCAATCAGGTCTTTCATGTTTGAATTGCTCATGATTTGTCCATACGTCTTCAACGTTTATCGGACCGCCTCGACATGATTCTAGCGATAACTATCATCCATCGGTGACCCACCGAAAATAGGGGGCAATGCGCGTCCGCTCAAGGCTTTTCCTCAGAACCTGGTGATCCGATCAGGGGGAAACCTGCCGGCTCTATCCGATCCGAACGCTGGCGTATGAACTCACGTTACGCGGCGAGGGGGTTGAGAGAGGCAAGCGCCTCGACGACTGATACTGAATATAGCCCGCGATTGCCCACGGTTTTGTCACCACGGCCCGCATACCCAACCGGGATGTGACGAATGGATTCGTCGCCTCGTCCAGTCCAACGACCTACGCGCTATAGCGCGAGGCAACCCCCTGTTGATGCGGCTAGATGAGCACGGCGGAGTGCTTGCGTGCTGCGCTGTGCGTTGATGGTGCGACCTGGGTCGCCACGTACAGCGCGACCGTGCTTGGCCAGAGCCGAGCCCATGGCCGGCTCTGGCCCGCTGTTTTCGCAGAGGTAACGCGAACACGATCCAACGGGTTATTCGCCTACGCACCGTGCCGAGCCGGGCAAGATCGCCCGGCCGCCGGATTCATCCGTCCAGCAGTGCCTTGTCGCGCACCGCGCCCTTGTCGGCACTGGTGGCCAGCAGCGCATACGCCTTCAGTGCGGTACTGACTTTGCGCGTGCGCGGTTGCGCCGGTTTCCAGCCCATGCGGTCCTGCTCGGCGCGGCGGGCGGCCAGTTCCTCGTCGGACACTTGCAGGGTGATCGCGCGCTGGGGGATGTCGATGAGGATGCGGTCGCCGTCGCGGACCAGACCGATCGCGCCGCCCGCGGCCGCCTCGGGTGAAGCGTGGCCGATCGACAGGCCGGAGGTGCCACCGGAGAACCGCCCGTCGGTCAGCAGTGCGCACTTTTTACCCAGGCCCTTGGATTTCAGGTATGAGGTCGGGTACAGCATTTCCTGCATGCCGGGGCCGCCCTTGGGGCCTTCGTAGCGGATCACCACGATGTCGCCGGGCTTGACCTCATCGCCGAGGATGCCCTTCACCGCCGCATCCTGGCTTTCATAGACGCGGGCGCTGGCCTCGAACACATGGATCGATTCGTCCACGCCGGCGGTCTTTACCACGCAGCCGTCCAGGGCGATGTTGCCGTAGAGCACCGCCAGCCCGCCTTCGCGCGAGAAGGCGTGGTCGATGTCGCGGATACAGCCCTCGCTGCGGTCCAGGTCCAGCGCCGGCCAGCGTGTGGCCTGGCTGAAGGCGACCTGGGTGGGGATGCCGGCTGGACCGGCCTTGTAGAACGTGTGCACGGCGTCGTCGGTGGTGCCGGTGACATCCCACTGCGCCAGGGCGTCGCCTAGGGTGCGTGCGTGCACGGTGGGTACATCGGTGTTGAGCAGTCCGCCGCGTGCCAGCTCGGACAGGATCGCGATGATGCCGCCGGCGCGGTGGACATCCTCGATGTGATACTTCTGGGTGTTCGGGGCGACCTTGCACAACTGCGGCACGCGTCGCGACAGGCGGTCGATGTCGCGCATCGTGAACGGCACCTCGGCCTCTTGCGCGGCGGCAAGCAGGTGCAGGATGGTGTTGGTCGAGCCGCCCATCGCAATGTCCAGGGTCATCGCATTCTCGAACGCGGCCAGGCTGGCGATGCCGCGTGGCAGCGCGCTCGCGTCCTCGGCGCCGTACCAGCGGTGGCACAGCTCCACCGCGGTACGCCCGGCCTTCAGAAACAACTGCTCGCGGTCGGCGTGGGTGGCAACCACGGTGCCGTTGCCCGGCAGCGATAGTCCCAGCGCCTCGGTCAGGCAGTTCATCGAGTTGGCGGTAAACATCCCCGAGCACGAGCCACAGGTCGGGCAGGCGCTGCGCTCGACCGCCGCAACGGTCTCGTCGGTGGCATTGGGGTCGGCCGCCATCACCATCGCATCGATCAGGTCGAGCTTGTGGTCGGCCAGCTTGGTCTTGCCGGCCTCCATCGGTCCACCGGAGACGAACACGGTCGGGATGTTCAGCCGCAGTGCGGCCATCAACATGCCGGGGGTGATCTTGTCGCAGTTGGAAATGCACACCAGCGCGTCGGCGCAGTGCGCGTTGACCATGTACTCGACCGCGTCGGCGATGATCTCGCGGCTCGGCAGCGAATACAGCATGCCGTCGTGGCCCATCGCGATGCCGTCGTCGACCGCGATCGTGTTGAACTCCTTGGCGACGCCGCCGACCCGCTCAATCTCGCGCGCGACCAGCTGGCCGAGGTCCTTGAGGTGGACATGGCCAGGCACGAATTGAGTGAACGAATTGGCGATGGCGACGATCGGCTTGTGGAAGTCGTCGTCCTTCATGCCGGTGGCGCGCCACAGTGAGCGGGCGCCAGCCATGTTGCGGCCGGCGGTGGAAGTCCTGGAACGATACTCGGGCATAGCGGTCTGGCGGGCCATCGGCTGGCGGGGAATGCCGACTATTTATACGGGATTTTCAAGGTTGCGCCTGCAACGTTCTTAGCGCAGGGCCACCGTGGGCGATTGAAGAAAAGTGCGTGGACACCCCGGTACAGGCATCATGGTGGGCTGGAAAACTCTGGAGAGAGTCGCATGAAGCGATCCAAAACCACCGCGCTGCTCATGATGAGCGCCGCGCCGCTAGTGTTCAGTGCCTGCCAACGTGAGCCGCAGGTCCAGGTGCAGGAAGGTCTTTACACCTCGGTGGACCGTTGCGTGGAGGCTACCGGCAACCCGTCGGCGTGCCGCACCGCCTTCGAGCAGGCCCGGCAGCAGGCCGCCGACGCCGCGCCCAAGTACGCCAGTCGCGCCGAGTGCGAGCGGGACTACGCTGCTGACCAGTGCGTGCAGCAGCACACCTCGACCGGGCACGCGTTCATCGGGCCGATGATGGCGGGGTTTTTTATGTCGCACATGTTGAACAGCCGTGCCGGTCTGCCTCAACCTCCGGCGGCGCCGGCGTATCAGGATCGCAACGCCAGCTGGGCGCGGCCGAGCAGCGTCCCGGGGACCGGTGGACTCAATACGGCCAGTGCAATTGGCTCCGGTAAATCCGCGCTGAGTCCGATCACCCAATCTCCCAACCGCGCAGTGACCGTCAGCCGTGGCGGCTTCGGCAGCCGTAGCTCGCACCGGAGTTTCGGTAGCTGATGCGTCGCGTCCCGATCGTCGAGCGCGGCGACTGGCGCGCAAAGGCCGCCACGTGCGGTTTTCGCTTTCACACTCCCAAGGGTGAACGCTACTGGGATGAGCGCGCTTACTACGCGTTTGGGCTGCGCCAGATTGAAGACGATCTGGAGGATCCCAGTGCCGAACTGCACGCGATGGCGCTGGATCTGGTAGGCGAGATCATTGCAAGCGAGGCGTTGATGCAGCGTCTCGCGGTCCCCGAACCGGTACGCGACTGGATTGCTGAAAGCTGGCGCCAGCGTGACGGGCATCTATACGGCCGGCTCGACTTTGCTTACGACGGTAACGGCCCAGCCAAGCTGTACGAGCTGAACTACGACACGCCGACCTCGCTGTTTGAGACCGCGTTCTTCCAGTGGCAGTGGCTGGAGGATCAGCGTGCCAGCGGTCGCCTGCCGGAGGCGGCCGACCAGTTCAATTCGCTGCATGAAAGACTGGTGGAGCGCTTTGTAACGCTGTCGCCGCGGTTGCCGCCGCCGCTGTATTTTTCGGCGGTGCGTGATTCGGAGGAGGACCAGGGCACTGTGGCCTACCTGCGTGATTGCGCCGCTCAGGCGGGTTTACACGGAGCGGCGATCGCAATCGAAGATATCGGTCTGTCGCAGGACGGGCGCTTCACCGATCTGGACGATGCCGTGATCGGCTCGTTGTTCAAGCTGTATCCGCTGGAAGAGCTGTTCGCCGAGGATTTCGGTGGTGCCTTGCCGGGATCGGGCCTGCGCTTGCTTGAGCCGCCGTGGAAAGCGCTGCTGAGCAACAAGGGGGTGCTGCCGCTGTTGTGGGAGCGTCACCGTGGTCATCCCAATTTGTTGGAAGCCCATTTCGATGAGGGCGGCACGCTGCCGGCCGGTTGGGTGCGCAAGCCGCTGCATTCGCGCGAAGGTGCCAATGTGACGCTGCATCTGGCCGACGGGCGGCAGCTGCACAGCGACGGTCCGTATATCGGCCCGTGTATTCGTCAGGCCGCACATCCACTGCCCGCGTTTGATGGGGGCTATCCCCTGGTCGGCAGCTGGATCGTCGGCGATACCGCGTGCGGTATCGGGATCCGCGAGGACGATAGTCCTATAACGTGCGACAGCGCGCGCTTCGTGCCGCACGCCATCGTCGAGGACGGTGCCACCGTGCGGATGGCGCTGTAATGCCGGTGCGGCCGCAATGTATCGGTAACGGCGTCGTTGTCGGCCGCCACCTTCACCGTGGCGCACTGTTGGCGGTGTACGCCGACCGGGCGGAAACACGGGCGGAGGATGCCGGCTAGATGGGAGCCTGTCGGTCATGCCGCGACGGCTGTGGTGCCTGTTGCATCGCGCCGTCCATTACCTCGCCACTGCCAGGCATGCCGCACGGCAAGCCCGCCGGCATGCCCTGCGCGCAGCTCGATCCGCAGATGCGCTGCCGGGTATTCGGCAGCCCACAGCGCCCGGGCTTCTGCGGGCGGCTGCGGCCTGCGGCGGACATGTGCGGCGAGTCGCGCGCGCAGGCGCTGGCACTGTTGACGGCGATGGAGCAGTCAACACAGCCGTAGGCGCGGCCCCGGGCCGGGTTGGGGTGTTCGAGTGAGGTACCCCCGTCACCCGACAAGCCCCGCCGCGGCCCAGAGCCGTTGCTACCGTCGTCAGCGGGCGTCGTCAGGCTTTTGCGAGCTGCGCGTATACCGCATCGCGCAGGTCGTTGACGAAGCGTCCGGACATGCCTTCGTACAGCGTGTTGGTCAGCGCGATCACGCTTAGCTTGCGGGCCGGGTCAACGAACCAGTTGTGGCCGTATACGCCACCCCAGCGCCAGGTGCCAGGGGATTCGGGCGAGCCGGCCACGGCCGGGTCGCGCAACACCGAGAAGCCCAGGCCGAAACCGGTGCCCGGACCCGGTCCGGCGATATCTGCGGCAACCTGGTCGCGCGCCATCTCCGCCACCCAGCGTGCCGGCAGCAGCTCGCCACCGCCGGCGCGCAGGCGGTCGAGCAGACGCAGCACCTCTTCGGCGCAGCCGACCATGCCGCCACCGCCGGACGGATAGGCGGTCGGGTCAAGCGCGCGCGTCGGGTCGAACGACAGCGCCTCTGCGTCCGGTATCAGCGGGACCCGCTCCGGTCCTTCCATGCGATGTGGCGGCGCGTCCTGCTCGTTGACGTAGACGACGGTCAGACGCTTGGGGTCGGTGGCGTGGAAGGTGGTGTCGCGCCAGCCCAGAGGGCGTCCGACCAGCTGCTGCACGGCCTCGGCCAGTGAGCCGTCGAAGGCGCGCTCGATCACCGCGCCGGCCACGTCGAGGCCAAGCGAGTAGTTCCAACGCGTGCTGGGCGCGAACAACAGCGGTGCCTCAGCGAGCCGCCGCAGGTTCTCTTGCAGATCAAAGCCGGGACGGTCCAGACCGTCGGACACGCCGAGCCGGACATAAGGTCGGTCACGGCCGGATTCTTCGAATCGATAGCCCAGCCCAGAGGTGTGGCAGAGCAGCTGGCGCAGGGTGATCTGCGGGCGGCTGCCGTCGGCCAGTGCCGGGCGGAACTGGGGCAGCCAGCGCGTCACCGGCGCGTCGAGATCAAGCTTGCCACGTGCCACCAGGACCATGGCTGCTGTGGTGACCACCGGCTTGCTGACCGAAGCAAGCCTGAATATCGCATCGTGGCGCATCGGGGTGCTGGCCTCGCGATCAGCCAGCCCCGCGCTGCGCTGATACAGCGGTTTGCCGTCGTGCTGCACCAGTACCACCGCACCAATGAGCCGGTGCTCGGCGAGCGCACGGTCGATCGCCGCGTCGATCGGTGTGGTCTGCGCGCGCGCGAGTGCATCCAACGGCAGCGCAAGCGCGGCGCTGGCGAGTGCGGCCCCCTGCAAAAAGCTTCGACGCGTGTGATCGGGACGTTGTCGCTGGGACATCGGGTGCTTCCTCCGTGACCGGTGTTACATGAGTTGAGAAGTGGGGGTGCGCGCACAATACCGCCAGTGGGGCGCGCAAACGCGGGTCAGCGCGGGAAGCCGTGACGGCGAGCACGCACGGTGATCGCTAGCGCAATCAGCAGCAGTACCAGCAGCGCCCACGGCAGTGCGTGTGGGCCCCAGCGCGCCAATAGCAGTCCGCCGAGGCCGCCACCAGCGGCGATTGCCAAGTTCCAGCCGGTCACCGTCAGCGACGGCTGAGTGCTCGGCGAGGTGCAAATCACCTGGCCGGGTGCCATCGCAAGGTGCTGTGGGCGACGGTCTGGGTTCAGCGCGCCAAGTGCGTCATCGCCTCGCCGATACCGTCCAAAGTCAGCGGATACATGCGCTGCTCAAGCAACTGCTCAACCATGCCGACCGATGGCGTCCATTCCCAGCGCTCACGCGGCAATGGGTTGATCCAGGCCACATGCGGGAACTGCGTGGTCAGGCGGTGTAACCAGGCCGTGCCCGGTTCCTGATTCCAGTGGTCGCTGGCGCCACCGGCATGGCTGATTTCATAAGGGTGCATCGACGCGTCGCCGACGATGATCACGCGGTGCTCGGCTGGGTGGCGATGCAGCAGGTCCCAGGTCGCAATGCGATCGCTGGGCTGGCGACGCGCATGCGTCCACACATGCTCGTAAAGAAAGTTGTGAAAATAAAAGTGCTGTAGTCGCTTGAACTCGGCACGCGCCGCGCCAAACAGCGCCTCGGCGGCATGCACGTGCTCATCCATCGAACCGCCCACGTCGAGCAGCAAGATCACGCTGATCGCATTGCGACGCTGCGGGCGCATGCGCACGTCGAGCAGCCCGCCCTCGCGGGCAGTGGCGGTGATGGTGGCATCCAGGTCGAGTTCCTCGGCGGCGCCACTGCGCGCAAACTTGCGCAACCGCCGCAGTGCCAGCTTGAGGTTGCGCGGTGACAGTTCGGCATCGCCGTCGAGCTCGCGAAAGCTGCGCTGCTCCCAGACCTTGGCGGCGCTGCGGCCGCCGCCCTCGCCACCCACCCGCAGCCCGCCAGGGTGATAGCCGGAGTGGCCAAACGGACTGGTGCCGCCGGTGCCGATCCAGCGGTTGCCTCCAGCGTGGCGCTCATGTTGTTCGGCCAGTCGCTCGGCGAAGCGCTGCATCAGCGCTTCCAGCGAGCCGAGCTGCTGCACCCGCGCCTTGTCCTGTTCGCTGGGCGTGTGGCCCAGCGCGGCGCGCAGCCAGTCCTCGGGGATCACCGCGCGCAAGGCCTGAGGCGGTATAGCGGCGACCTGCTTGAGGTAATAGTTAAACGCGCGGTCGAAACGGTCGTAGTGGCGCTCGTCCTTGACCAGGGTGGTGCGTGCCAGCGTGTACAGGGCCTCCGGTTCGGCGACGGCAACGCCAGCTTCCAGCGCGCCGAGCAGGTCCAGCCATTCGCGCGGAGTGACCGGGATGCGTTCGGCGCGCAGCGCGTGGAACAGGCGCAGAAACACCGGTTCAGAGCCAATCCGGTGAGTGCGTCAGCTCGCCGCCGCTCGCGCCGGTGTTGAGGGTGCCCGCTGGTTCGATCAGCATGACCAGACACGGTGCTGAAGCGACAGGCCGATGTTCGACACCACGTGGCACCACGATCAACCGACCACTTTCGACCGGCGTCACGCGGTCGCGGTAATGCATATCAAAGCGTCCTTGCAGCACGTAAAACAATTCGTCGGTGTCAGCGTGGGCGTGCCAGACAAACGGGCCTTCTAGACGCGCCAGCTTGACGTGCATGTCGTTGAGCGCGGCGACGATCCCGGGTTGCCAGGGACCCCGCAGCGCTTCAGCTTTGCCGAGTAGGTCAATTGCGGTCATGTTCAGCGCCCCTGGCGTCGGTGCAGGAACATCAGCCGTTCCAGTAGCTGCACGTCTTGCTCGCTCTTAATCAGTGCGCCCGCCAGCGGCGGCAGCGCTTTGCTCGGCTCGGCGTCGACGAGCTGGCGCGCGGCCAGCTCGTCGGCCATCAGCAGACGCAGCCAGTCGATCAGTTCGGAGGTCGAGGGCTTTTTCTTCAGGCCCGGCACCTCGCGCAGTTCAAAGAACGCACGCAATGCGCGCGAGACCAGCGTGCGATCGATGTCGGGAAAATGCACGTTGACGATCTGGCGTAGTGTCGCTTCGTCGGGAAAGGCGATGTAATGGAAAAAACAGCGGCGCAAGAACGCGTCCGGCAGCTCTTTCTCGTTGTTGGAGGTAATCAGGATCACCGGGCGGTGGCGCGCGGTCACGGTCTGGCCGGTTTCGTAGACATCGAAGGCCATCCGGTCCAACTCGTGCAGCAGATCGTTGGGGAACTCGATATCGGCCTTATCGATTTCGTCAATCAGCAGCACCGCGCGGCGCTCACTGTCGAACGCCTCCCACAGCTTGCCCTTGCGCAAATAGTGAGCGATGTCATGCACACGTGGGTCGCCGAGCTGGGAGTCACGTAGTCGGCTGACTGCGTCATATTCGTACAGACCCTGCTGGGCCTTGGTGGTGGACTTCACATGCCAGGTCAGTAGCGGTGCGTCGAGCGCGGCGGCGACCTCCTCGGCGAGCAGGGTCTTGCCGGTGCCGGGCTCGCCTTTAATCAGGAGCGGGCGTTGCAGCGCGATGGCGGCATTAACCGCCTGCATCAGCTCGGGGGTGGCCACGTAGCGGGCGGTGCCTTCAAATTTCACTGTGCGGCCTCCATGCCCAGGTATTGATCCTTGAGCCGTACGTAGTGGTCAGCGGAATAGCCTAGGCCCTCGATGTCCTGTGTGCTGAGCGCGCGCGCCGGCCGGGCCGGGTTGCCCACCCATAGCTCGCCGCGGCCGACCCGCTTGCCGGGCCCGACCACCGCGCCGGCACCGATGAAGGCGTTGGCCTCGATCACTGCCCCGTCCAACACCACCGCGCCCATCCCGATCAGGCAATAGTCGCCAATGGTGCAGGCGTGGATGATGCAGCCGTGGCCTACGGTGACGCCTTCACCGATCACGGTCGGGTAGCCGCCCTTGTTGTAGGGACTGGCATGGCTGACGTGGATCACGCTGCCGTCCTGGATGTTGCTGCGCGCAGCGATCCGCACGTGGTTGACATCGCCGCGTATCACGCTGCCGGGCCACACCGACACGTCATCTTCCAGCACCACATCGCCGATGACGCTGGCGCTCGGATCGACATAGACGCGCTTGCCCAGTTGTGGGTGCTTGTCGAGAAAGGGGCGGATCGCAGGCACAACAGTCTCCGGAATACGCGGCGGTATGGTGGGATGATACCCGGGAGTTCAGTACCGTCCACGGACCGCACGCGCCTCGTGCCTGAGCGAGTGCGCCACGTTCCCACAGGGGGCGCTCACGTCAGCGTGTCAGCCAAGATGAATGCGTGGTTAGACGATGGTAGTAGGGGGGCTTGTTCGATTAGCGCACATCAAGACGATATTCGCACTTGAATGCTGCGCTGCGATAAAACTAGCTTCTCTCTGGTTCCAGCGATCGATCCCTGACGGGGTGAGGGCGACATCCGATGATGTCGAAGTCAGGTGCAGGGAAGGCCGCCGGGTACATGCGCCGCAGTGCGGTGCGTCGTTGCCTGCGGAGCGCGTGTTCAGTGTGTATCGCCTGTGGAGGCGGACGGCACGCTGTGCAGGCGTTCCGTAAGTGCTTGTACCGTTGAGGCTGCCGTTCCCGTGAGGGGCTCACCACTCCGCGGTGCATGCCGGTGCAGGTGTCCTTACCTAACTGCGGAGTGTTGCATGTCCCGATCTATTCCCCGACGCTGGCTGCTGTTGGTTCTGTTCGCGCCGCTGCTGGCTCAGGCCTATCAGGCCGAGTCACCGGCTACACCGCGCGAGGTGCTCAGCGTGAACCGTTATGACGACGATGCCGCGCCCGGCTCGCTGCGCTGGGCGATCCAGACCGCCAATCAGACACCCGGTCATTACCGCATTGAGATCGCCGCAGTGGGCGCAGCCCCGTATGTGATCCGTCCAACGTCGCCGTTGCCGGACATCAAGGGGCCCGTGCAGATCATCGCCTTGCCGTGGGCGAGCGAAGGCCGTTACGTCGCCATTGACGGCGCCGGTTATGTCAAAGGTGAGGGGGCCCATGCCTGTCCGGGTGCCGAGCCGGGCCAGTACGGCGCCAACGTGCGCACCACCACGCTGCCTGGCTTGGTAGTACGTGATACCCAGCAGGTGGAACTGAGCGGTTTAGAGATCCGCAATTTTTGCATCGGCGTGCTGATTAATCGCAGCAGCGGCAACGACCTCCACGATAACCGCATCGTCGCCAACAAAGGGGGCGCTGGAGTGATGCTGACCGGCGATGATGGTAGTGGTCAGTCCACTGCCACCACGACGGTCCACAACCGGATTGTGCGCAATACGTTTCTCGACAACGGCGATGGTCTGGAGCTGACCCGCGGCGCGGCCTGGAACCTGATTGCCGACAATCTTTTTCGCTCGACTGACGCCAACCCGGAACCCTCGCAGGGCATCGAAATCTTGTGGGGCAACGACAACATGGTGGTGCACAATCGGTTCGAGAACTATTCCGACGGACTTCAGATCAACTGGGGCAACCGCAATTACATTGCCGCTAACGTATTCACTGGCAACTCCAACGGAGTCAGCATCACCGGGAGCGACAACGTGGTGGATGGCAACACCATCACCGGCAATGCCATCGGCATTGCGGTGCGGCCGCAGCCGACTAGCCAGGCTGATCGCTTCAGCGCCAACCTGATTTATGGCAACGGTTTGAAGATCAAGCGCTGCGAGGCCGGAGGCGCCTGTGTGCCAGGCCAACGTCTTGGCGCGATCGTGTTTGGCGTGCCTGGGCTGGAACATGCCAGCTTTGTCGGTTCACGCGGAGGCGGCGTCGATAACGATCCGGCCAAACGCGCGCAGATCTGTTCCCAGCAGGTACATGAGAACTGCCAGCCGGCCCCCAACCATGGTCAGGTTGCGCCACGGCTACGTGTGGTTCAAGCCGGAGAAGTGGTCGGCGAGATTGCGGGCCACCCCGGCCAAAACGTGCGGATTGAGCTGTTCGGCAATCGCGCCGCCGGAGCCGACGAGGCTGAACTGTATCTGGATGCGGTGCCGGTCGAGATTGGCGCCGATGGCGTCGGCCACTTCCGCTACCGATTGCAGGCGACCGGCCTGCGAACTGTTACCGCCACCGCGACTAGCGCCGACGGCGCCACCTCGCCGCTGAGCGCGCCGCTGGCGCTGCACTGATCTTTTTTGGGGAGACCACGATGCTTGAATTCACCCGACGATACCCGCTCGGCCACCTAATTGGCCTTGCCCTGTCCTGGCCGGCCCTGGCATTGGCCCAATCCAGTGACGATGCCTACACCGGCAAGACCCTCACCGGAAACTGGGGCGGCACGCGTAGCGACTGGGCCGCGCATGGCGTCAATATCCGCGGCGATTATGTGGGTGAGGCGATGGGGGTGGTCGACGGCGGCTACGGTCGCACCGGTACGCGCTATGCACAGCAGCTGCGGCTCGGTCTGGACCTGGACATGGCCAAGCTAGCCGGCTGGGGAGGCGGTACCTTCCGCTTCACGCTCAACGACCGACGCGGCCGTAGCACCTCCGCGGATTTGGTGGGCAACCGTTTTCCGATCCAGGAGGTTTACGGCGGTCAATACACCCGATTGAGCGAGGTGAGCTACGACCGCAGCTTCAATGGCGGTGCTTCGTACTACAAGCTCGGCTTTTATTCGATGGGTAATCAATTCGGCTTGCTCAACGCCGGCACCAGTTTCGTCAACGCCGCGTTCTGCGCACACCCATTGTCGATGTCCGGCAACAGTGGCTGGTACAACTACCCTACCGCGCGCTGGGGCGGTGAATTTGCTCAGCAGGTGAGTCCGGCACTGAACCTGCGCGTCGGCTGGTTCCAGGTCAACCCGAACCTGGCCGGTGATAACGTACATAACGCGTTCCGTCCTTTCGTCAAAGGCACCACCGGTTCGCTGTTCCCGGTTGAGCTGACCTGGACGCCTGGCAAAGGCAGCGCCTATGCCGGCGTCTATAAGCTCGGTGCGTATTACGACAGCTCCACCACCACCCGCAAGGGTCTTAACGCGGGCAACACCACCGGTCGTCATGGGGCTTACCTGCTGGCCGAGCAGAAGCTTTACAGCGAGGCGGAGGATCCTACGCGCGGCTTCAGCCTGTTCGGCGAGTACATGCAGTCAGACCGCGCTACCGCGCAGATCCGCAGCTGGTATGCGTTGGGCGGCATCTACCAAGGTATTGGTACGCGCAGTCAGGATCGGATCGCGTTTGGCTACCTCGGCGGCGATATCAATCGCAGGCTGGTCGACGCCCGCCGCGCCGCGCTATACGACGCCGGGGTGCTGGAAAATTCATCGCTGTATGCGTTGAGCAGCGCCGAGGAACTGTATGAGCTGTCCTACAGTGTGCAGGTCACGCCCTGGTTGATGCTGCGTCCGGACGTGCAATACATCGTCAATCCCGGCACGTTCTCCTACGCGCAGACCGAAAACGCCTGGGCGGTCGGTCTGCAAGCCAAGATCACCTTCTGATCAACGCCGGCCCACGCCGCATTCCGTACTTTCAAGAGAACCGCCATGGGCCAAGCCGCCGCCGCTCCCACCTCCGTTACGCTCGATCGCATGAGCGGCTTCCAGTGGTTCGCAATCGCGATCTGCGTACTGCTCAACATGCTCGATGGCTTCGACGTGATGGTGATGGCGTTCACCGCGCCGCATGTATCCAGCGCCTGGCAGTTGTCGGGCAAGGTGCTGGGGTTGATGCTCAGTGCAGGGCTGGTCGGCATGGCGTTGGGTTCGCTGCTGCTGGCCCCCTTGGCCGACCGGATCGGCCGGCGCGCGGTGATCCTATGGTGCCTGGGCGTGCTGACCGCCGGCATGGCGCTATCGGCACTGGCACGCGATGCCTGGCAGCTTGGGTTGCTGCGGGTATTCACCGGTCTGGGCATCGGCGGCATGCTGGCCAGCGTCGGGGTGATTACTGCCGAGTACGCCAACGCCAAGTGGCGCAGCACCGCCGTCGCATTGCAGGCCACCGGTTATCCGATCGGTGCGACGCTGGGAGGGCTGGTGGCGGCGATGGTACTTGAGCACTGGAGCTGGCATGAAGTGTTTCTGCTGGGAGCCGCGGCTTCATTGCTGTGTGTGCCGCTGGTGCTGATCTGGTTACCGGAGTCGCTCGACTTCCTGGTCAGCCGGCGCCCCCCGGGCGCGCTGCGGCGGCTCAACGCGCTGCTGGCGCGGATGCGGATGGCGCCGCTGGCCGAGTTGCCACCCGTGCCAGAGCGTGCCGGCGCAGCCCGCCAGGGATATTCAGCGCTATTTGTCGGCGAGTTGCGACGACCGGCGTTGCTGATCGCGCTGGCGTTTTTCCTGCACATGTTCGCGTTCTACTTCGTGCTCAGCTGGACGCCCAAGCTGTTGGTCGCAGCCGGCGTGTCGGCTCAGCAGGGCATTACCGGCGGTGTATTGCTGAACCTGGGCGGCATCGTCGGCGGCAGCCTGTTTGGCTGGCTCGCTTCGCGGTTGTCGTTGAACCGATTGACTGCGGCCAGCCTGCTGCTGGCCGGTCTGGCGATGGTGGTCTTTGCCGGCTTCAATACCCGGCTCGGCGTGGCGTTCCCGGTGGCGTTCGTGATCGGCGCGGCCCTGTTTGCCGCGATGGCTGGGCTGTACGCGGCCGCGCCGGTGGTGTTCGCAGCCCAGGTGCGAACGACCGGGCTGGGGTGGGCGATTGGTATCGGCCGCATTGGCGCAATTCTCTCACCGCTGACCGTGGGCCTGTTGGTCGACGGTGGTTGGTCGCCGGCGGCGTTATACGTGGTCTGCGCAGTGCCATTGCTGCTGGCGACGCTGGTGATCTTGCAACTGCGCAGAGCCGCTCGGTAGGCCGCACTTTTACGCTGGACCGGCTTGCAAAGCCCCTCGGCTCGAGGCATATTGTATCCAACAGATACATTATGGAGTGTCCATCCTGATGGCGACGTCCGAGCTTCAGGCCGATCTCGGCTACCAACTGCAATTGGCGGCGCTGACGTCCGGCTACCAGGCACGCACAGCGTTGGCCGAGCTTGGGCTGACCCCGGCGCGTGCGACAGCGCTCGTCCACGTCCACGAGCAGCCCGGTTGCGACCAGACCGAGTTAGGTAACCGCCTGCTGGTCAATCGTTCGGCGGGCATGAAGATCGCCAATGCGCTGGCCGAACAGGGACTGATTGAGCGCAGCGAGGGCCGTGACCGGCGTAGCAAAGGGCTCTTTCTGACCCGTATGGGCGAGCGCACGCTGGTCGCAGCGCGGCAGCGGCTGGCGCAGGCCTGCCAACACACCTGCGTAGGTCTGGATGCGGCCGAGCGGCGCGTGTTGCTGGGCTTGTTATGCAAGTTGAACGCGACCGCCTCGACTCAGGTGTTAACCACTGAGGCGACCGAGTCCGTCTGATCCCGGCATATGCGGGCACCTTGCGTTGGCGAGGCGTCGCCAATGCAAGGTACCGATCCTCCCTCTCTCTGCGGGCTTCACCTCAGTACCCGCGCCCTTAACATTTATCGACACAGGAATACCCAGATGAATGATCGTGACGTCGTATCGGTTCGGATCGAAGACCGCATCGCTTGGGTTAAGTTCGCCCGCCCGGAAAAGCGCAACGCGATGAGCCCCACGCTCAACCGCCGGATGATGGAGGTGCTCGACGAGATTGAGTTTGACGACAGCGTTGGGGTGCTGGTTCTAGGCGGCGAAGGCAGCGCCTGGTCGGCTGGTATGGACCTGAAGGAATACTTCCGTGAGACCGAAGCGCAGGGCCTGCGCGGCGTGCGTAAATCGCAGCGCGAATCTTACGGTTGGTTCCGTCGGCTGCGCTGGTTCCAGAAGCCGACCATTGCGATGGTCAACGGCTGGTGTTTTGGCGGCGGCTTTGGCCCGCTATTTGCCTGCGATCTGGCCATCGCTGCTGACGAGGCGCAGTTTGGATTGTCGGAGATTAACTGGGGCATCTTGCCCGGTGGTGGCGTCACCAAGGTGGTCGCCGAGCTATTGTCGCTGCGCGATGCCATGTGGCTGGCACTCACCGGTGAGTTGATCGATGGACATAAAGCGGCGCAGTGGCGGTTGGTCAACGAGAGTGTGCCTTCAGACCAGCTTGAACAACGCACGCGCGAGGTTGCTCAGATCTTGCTGAAGAAAAACCCAGTTGCGATGAAATACACCAAGGACGCAGTACGCCGGGTCGGCGCGATGACGTACGACGAGGCCGAGGATTATCTGGTACGGATGCAGGAGGCGGCCAATAGCTTTGATAATGAGGGCCGCAAAGAGGGTATCCGTCAATTCATCGACGAGAAGAGTTACAAGCCGGGCTTGGGCGAATACACGCCTCGCTCAGCACGCTAGCAAGGTGGTTATCGGCGCCTTCATGCGCCGGTAATTCAAACATCGATCCGACCGGTATCGTCATCGCGATACCGGCCTGCGTTGGCCAGGCGGTACGGGCAAGATCCCATCCCGCTGCGACGTCAGAGGAGTTCGTCGTGAGAGTTTGGCAGGTGGCTGCGCGCACGTGGCGCGAGGTAGCGGTTTCCCCCCACCAACGGGGCCATTGAAATGACCGCCCTCGTAGATTGCATTGCATCTCATGCAAGGCTGACGCCGCAGCGCTTGGCTGCGCGCGACTTCACACTGGGTCAGCAATGGTCCTATGCCGAGTTCGACCGGCTGATCGGGCAGCTCGCTGCGGCCTTGGCTGCACGCGGGGCGAGTGCCGGCGAGCGGGTCGCAGTGCTGGCGCGCAACAGCGCCTGGCTGGTGGCGTTGCACTTTGCCTGCGCGCGGCTCGGTGCGATTTATGTGCCGCTGAACTGGCGCCTGAGCCATCCTGAGATCGAGGCGTTGCTGGAACGCACGACGCCGTGCCTGCTATTGGGTGACGCGCTGGCGCAGGGGCTGCCTCACGCCGAGTCGCTGGCCACGTTCGTAGAGGCGGCGCAGGCCGGTGTGCCGCTGGCCACCGCGCCACTGGATCCAGCGCGGGTAAGTCTGTTGCTGTTTACCTCCGGGACCTCCGGACGCCCTAAAGGTGTGATGGTGACGGAGCGGAACTTGCAGTATGGCGCCTGGAACTTTGCTGTCTGCACACGCGTGGACGGTGCTAGCAGTTTTCTATGTGAGGCGCCGATGTTCCACGTCATCGGCTTAGTAACCAATGTGCGCCCGGTGCTGGTCCAGGGAGGCTCGATTCAGGTCTCCGACGGGTTTGAGCCCAAGCGCACGTTGGCGTGGTTGTCCGACCCGGCGCTGGGTATCACTCACTACGTGGGTGTGCCGCAGATGATGGAAGCGTTCCGCCACCAGTCCGAATTCGACCCTGCACCCCTGCGACGACTCACGGCACTGGTCTCGGGCGGTGCGCCGCACGCGCTTGAGGATCTGACCGCTCGGTTGCGCGATGGCGTGGCAATGGTCGCAGGCTTTGGTATGAGTGAGGCAGGCACCGTGTTTGGGATGTCGGTCGAGCCAGAGGTCATTCGTGCCAAGCTCGGCTCGGCGGGCATCGCTACGCCCAGCTTACAGACGCGAGTGGTCGACGTATCGGGTGAAGAGTGCCCACCGGGCCGGCCCGGGGAGCTGCTGTTGCGGGGTCCCAACGTTACCCCCGGGTACTGGCAAGACCCGCAGGAGACCGCCAAGGCGATCGATCCTCAAGGCTGGTTTCATACCGGCGACATCGTGCACTGTGACGAGGATGGATTTTTCTGGATCGTTGACCGTAAGAAGGACATGTACATCTCCGGCGGCGAAAACGTCTATCCGGCTGAAATCGAAGCCGTGCTTAGCGAACATCCGGATGTGGCCGAATGCGCGGTTGTCGGTGTGCCCGATCATAAGTGGGGCGAGGTGGGCTACTTGGCAATCGTGCCAGCGCGAGCTGGGCTGGACACTGCGCAAGTGCTGGCATTCTTGGAAACGCGGTTGGCGCGCTACAAGCTGCCCAAACACGTGCAAATCGTAGCCACATTGCCGCGCACGGCAACCGGCAAGCTGCAAAAGGCGCGCTTGAAAGGCATGGTGCAGACCCCTGAGCGTTAAACGCGCCGCATCGCCGCTTACACGAATGCCAAATCAACCCCGTCATCTAAACGGGTCTTAGAATTTTTGCGCTGGAAAATCCTTCTCACCCAGTCCCGTGTTTACCTCAGAACATCATCGCGCTGCGTTCTTTGCGACGGCCGTGCGCCGGTTTCTCCTCAATGCAAGGCCAACCTAATGAGTGCGCGGCCCCTTCTACCCCATCGTGTCGGCGCGGTGGATATCTGCCTATCCCTGCGTTCTGAGGATGGGACGCGCACACGCGCCTCGCGTCCCTCTACGCCCGCTATCTTCTCGTCCCGGAGTTACTGACATGAACAACACCGTCTCGATCACACTGACCGATACCGCACGCTGGGGCGGGTGTATCTTCAACGGCGAATGGATCGCTGCCCAAGGTAGCACCGTGCAGGTGATCGAGCCGGCCAGCGGCGCTGCGCTGTACGAAGTGGGCCAGGCCAATCCCCAAGACGTGGCGGCGGCGGTCGCGCAGGCGCGGGTAGCGCAGCCTGTTTGGGCCGCCACCGCCCCGCGTGAACGTGCTGCGGTACTGCGCCGGGCGGCGCAGATCCTTGAGCGTGACGCCGTGGCTGCCGCTGCACTGATTGCGCGTGAGACGGGCGCGGTCGGTGCCAAGGGCGAGCACGAGGTGCGTGAGGCTATCGTGCTGTTTCAGCAGGCGGCGGCGATGCCATTGCAGGCGCAGGGTCAGGTCTTGCCGAGTCTGTCAGGCCGGTTGAGCCTGGCACGGCGTTTGCCGCTCGGAGTCGTCGGGGTAATCTCACCGTTCAATTTTCCGCTGATCCTGGGCCTGCGCTCGGTGGCTCCCGCGCTGGCGGTGGGCAACGCGGTCGTGCTCAAACCTGACCCGCGCACGCCGTTTGCCGGTGGCATGGTCATTGCTGCCGCACTCGAGCAGGCCGGGCTGCCCAAGGGCGTGCTACATGTACTGCCTGGCGGCGCTGACGCCGGGCAGGCGCTGGTCGAGGCGCCGGGCGTGCCGATGATCGCGTTCACCGGCTCGACTGCGGCCGGACGCCGGATCGGTGAGCTGGCGGGCAAGCATCTGAAAAAGGTCACCTTGGAACTGGGCGGGAAGAACTCGCTGATCGTGCTCGACGATGCCGATCTGGACAAAGCGGTCTCGGCAGTGGCGTTCGGTGCCTACTTTCATCAAGGCCAGATCTGCATGGCAACCGGGCGGGTGCTGGTACAGCGCCCGATTGCTGCCGAGTTGACCCGGCGTTTGGCTGAAAAGGCGCGTCAGCTGCCGATCGGGGATCCGGCCAAGCAGCCGGTGGCCCTTGGGCCAATCATCGACCAGCGCCAGTTGCAGCACGTCAAGGACATTGTCGATGCTTCCGTCGCCCAAGGGGCGGTGGTGGAGGCCGGCGCGACCCACGAGGGACTGTTCTACGCGCCGACGGTGCTGTCCAACGTCAGGCCGGGTATGCGCGCGTTCGAAGAGGAGGTGTTTGGTCCGGTCGCCAACATCGTGGTGTTCGACGAGGACGAAGAGGCCGCCGAGCTGGCTTCCAGCACTGAATACGGGCTGTCGGCGGGCATCATCTCGGCCTCGGTCGGCCGTGCGATGGCACTGGGTGAGCGTTTGCATACCGGGCTACTGCACATTAATGACCAGACCGTTGGCGACGAAGGCGTCAATCCGTTCGGCGGGACAGGGGCGTCTGGCAACGGGACCAGCGTCGGCGGGCCCGCAGACTGGGATCAGTACACCCACTGGCAGTGGGTGACGGTCAAAGACACGCTGCCGCAGTATCCCTTCTGAACCCTCGGAGAACGTCCATGGTTAATGTCATCGCCGCGGTCGCGCGTCAGCCGGGGGCTGCGCTTTTGCTGGAAACGCTGTCGTTAGACGCACCGCGTGCGGATGAAATTCGAGTGCGTGTGGTCGCTACCGGCGTCTGTCACACTGATCTGGTCGCGCGCGATCAGCAACTGCCAGTGCCACTGCCGGTGGTCCTGGGGCATGAAGGCGCCGGTATCGTCGAACAGGTCGGTAGCGCGGTGACCAAGGTGGCCGTAGGCGATCCGGTGGTGATGAGCTTTGATTCCTGTGGCCGCTGTCCAAGCTGCCAAGACCACGCACAAAGCTACTGCCATCATTTTGTGCCGCTGAATTTCTTAGCGGCGCGCGCTGATGGCAGCACCGCGCTGTCCGCCGGCGAGGAGCGTGTGCATTCCCATTTTTTTGGTCAGTCCTCGTTCGCCAGCCATGCGATCTGCCACGAGCGTAATGTTGTTAAGGTACCGGCCGATGCACCCTTAGAGCTGCTCGGGCCGCTGGCCTGCGGTATTCAGACCGGTGCCGGCGCGGTGCTCAATGCATTGAAGCCACAGGCGGGGCAGAGCCTGGTGGTCTTTGGCGTGGGCTCGGTGGGGTTGAGCGCGATCATGGCCGCGCGATTGACTGGGGTGGCCACGATTATTGCGGTAGACCTGCACGCGTCGCGGCTGGCGTTAGCGCGCGAACTCGGTGCGACCCACACCATCGACGGGGCTCATCAGGATGCGAAGGCCACGATTCTGGCGATCACGGGCTACGGTGTGGATGCGGCGTTAGACACCACCGGTAGCGCGCGGATCGTGCGTCAGGCGGTGGAATCACTGGCTCCGCGCGGAGTCTGCGGGATCGTCGGCGCGTCCAATCAGGAGGTAGCACTGGACCTAAGTCAGTTAATGTCGGCTGGGCGGAGTGTGCGTGGCATTGTCGAGGGCGAGAGCACGCCGGATGTACTGATCCCGAGATTGATTGAGCTATACCGGCAGGGGCGGTTCCCGTTCGACCGGCTGATACGCATCTATCCCTTCGAGCAGATTAACCAGGCGATTGAGGATTCTGAGCGCGGCGAAACGATCAAGGCGATTGTGCGGATGCCACATTGACCGAAGGGTAGTGCACATCGCCGGCGCATCTTTCCAACATCGCTTTCAGCCAAGACCCGAAAAGGGAAGTGGTACAGCGTCTGCATGCTGGGCCCATGCGAAATTACAGGTCACTGTCGCCGGTGCACGCGCGCACCCGCTGTGTACGCGGGTGCCGCGACTGAAGTCGGCGAGTGCATGTCAGGCCAACCAGGTATTACAACGGAGCGAAACTTTCGCACGACTGCGCGTTATATCGTCGCCAATCCATTGCGAGCAGGGTGGACGACGCGGTTGGAGGGCTATCCCTTCTGAATTGCGGCAGGGATCTCTCCGCAGGCGCGCGCCCTGCGCGCGAAGAAGCGTGCCCGATGTGCCCACTACCCGGGCTGCCGAAAACGCTTAGGCGAGCAGCCCGCGTTGCGAGTGAAGTAGCGACTGAAATACGCTGCGTCGGCAAACCCAAGGTGCGCGGCGATCTGCTGTACGGTCATTGAGGTGTAGACCAGATTGCGTTGTGCTTCCAGTATCACCCGCCGTTGCAGCAATTGCAGCGGTGAGGCACCCGCCAAGCGGCAGCACAAGGCGCTAAGGTGGCTCTGGCTCAGGCCTAGCAGCGCGGCGTAGCGCGCTAGCGGCCAGTGCTCGCGGTAATGCAGGTCCACTAGTGCCAGAAATTTACGCACGTGTTGCTCGCCGTGCGCGCTGGCATGGCCGGCCTGGCGGTCGGCGCGACGCAGCGCCTGCCGCGCCGTCCAGGTCAGCAGTTGCCCGGCGAGCGCGTACAACATCGCCTCGCGTCCGTCCCGACGATGTGCATGTTCATCGGCCACGGCGGCGAAGCATTCATCGAGCCGGTCGCGTTCGCGGCCTACATCGAGACAGGCTGGTGCGGCCAGCGCTGTGGCCATGTCCCCCCACTGTGCCTGCCAGTCCGCGACCAGCGCGGCCGACAGGGTGACGATGTGTCCGCGGATACGGTGGTGGAAGTCGAAGCCGTGCACATGCAGCGGAGGCAACCACACCAAGGTCGCCCGGTCCACGCGTTGGTGCTGGCCGTCGATATGAAGACCGGCCGGTCCATGTTGTACATACAGCAGCTGTGACAGGTCGTGGTGGCGGTGCGGACGGATCTTCCAGTCATGCAGGCGGCTGCGCGCGGGAATGGACTCCCAATGCAGGCGGTCCGGACGCGCTGCGGTGCCCGACTCACCGTAGAGCCGGAACGCGGGGACCAGCGGCTGTTCAGTGATCGCAGTCATCGTAGGAATGTGCAAGAAATCCCCCGGTTCGTCCATTGGAACGCAATCCATCGCGCGCAACACTGGGAAAAAGTACAGCGTCCCTGGAGATTTCATGAAGACGACGGTCGCCATTATCGGCGCTGGACCCGCCGGACTATTGCTCGGCCAACTGCTGATGCGCCAAGGTATCGACAGCATCATTGTCGAGCGGCGCTCGCCGCAGTACGTACTCTCGCGTATCCGTGCTGGCGTACTGGAGCAGGGCAGCGTCGAGCTGCTGCGCGCTGCCGGTGCCGACGCCCGCCTGTGTCGTGAGGGCATTGTCCATCACGGCTTCGAGCTGGCGCTCGATGGACGCCGCGAGAGGATTGATCTGCGCGGCCCGAGCGGACACGGTGCAGTGACGATTTACGGGCAGACCGAACTCACTCGCGATTTGATGCAAGCGCGTACCGAGACCGGCGGGATCAGCCTGTATGAGGTCGAGCAGGTGTCACTGCACGCACTGCACAGCGAACACCCCTGGCTAGAGTGCGTCCACGGTGGCGAGCGGCTACGCATTGAGTGCGACTACATCGTCGGTTGTGATGGCTTCCATGGTGTTAGCCGTGGCGCAATTCCACCCGGGGTGCTGCGCGAGTACGAGCGGGTGTATCCGTTTGGTTGGCTCGGTGTGCTTGCCGATACTCCGCCAGTCAACCAGGAGCTGATGTACGCCCGACACCGGCGTGGTTTCGCGCTGTGCTCGATGCGCTCGGCGACCCGAACCCGCTATTACGTACAAGTGGCGGCGGGCGAACAGCTGGAGGATTGGTCTGATGCGCGCTTTTGGGACGAGTTGCGTGCGCGACTGCCGGTGGACGTTGCCACGCGTCTGATTACCGGGCCGTCGATCGAGAAGAGCATTGCGCCACTGCGCAGTTACGTAGTCGAGCCGATGCAGTATGGTCGGCTGTTCCTGGCGGGTGATGCCGCGCATATCGTGCCGCCAACGGGCGCGAAGGGCTTGAATTTGGCGGCCGGCGACGTCGGTCTACTCGCCGCGCTGTTTACCCAGGCGCGCCGTGAACACAGCGACGCGCCGTTGCTTCGTTATTCGGAGCTGGCCCTGCGGCGGGTTTGGAAGGCGGTGCGATTCTCATGGTGGATGACCGCGCAGCTGCACCAGATGCCGGATGAAGAACCGTTTGACCAACGCTTGCATCAGGCCGAACTCGACTATCTGTTGAGTAGCGCCAGCGGACGGGCGACGATCGCCGAAAACTATGTGGGTCTGCCGCTTGAAATGGCGGATACAACCGAATGCGTCAGCGACAACCTGGCTGCATGACACGGCTGCCGGCGAGGTGAGCACTTAGATCCTATCGGAGCGGTAGCCAGTGTCGATGCTAATACTGCCACCGAGCGCGCGCGAGACGCAGGCGCATAGCTTGCGGTTCTCGCGGTGCTGTTCATCACTGAAGAACACATCGCGATGATCCAGACCAGCCCCGACGTCCAGCACCTGAACCTGGCACAGTCCACATTCGCCGCGTCGACAGTCGGCCATCATCGCCACACCAGCGGCCTGCAATGCGTCGAGCATGGTTTCGTTCTCGTCGACCGCGACTTCCAAACCCAATGCCGGCAGTTTGACCGTGAAGGCTTTTGCTGGCGCATTGCCGCTGTTGCCAAAGGTCTCAAAATGCAGCCGTGCGCGTGGCCGCCCCCCGTCATGCCAGAGCCGACGCACGGCTTCGAGCATGCCGAGCGGACCGCAGACGTAGATCTCGGCCGCTGCGGACAGCCGGCCGATCTCTGCTGCCAGGTCCGGCGCGCCGGATTCATCGTCGCAGCACAGCTGCAAGCGCGGGCCGAGCAATGCCTGCAACTGCGGCAGGTAGGCCATCGCTGCGCGCGACCGGCCGGCGTAGATCAAGTGGAAGCCAGAATGATGGCGGGCCAGTCGTTGCGCCATGCCCACGATGGGCGTGATGCCGATACCCCCTGCGACCAGCGCGATCTCAGGCGCCTGCTCATCAAGCGGGAAGTTGTTGCTCGGCGCCGAGGCCTCGATGATGTCACCTGCTGCCAACGTCCACATGTGGCGCGAGCCGCCACGGCTGTCGGGCATGGCACGCACTGCAATCAGATAGTGCCCGTCCGCCCGCGGTTCGCCGACCAGCGAATAGGAACGCACCTGGTGGCGGCCACTCAGGCACAGGCGCACGTCAAGGTGGCTGCCGACGTCAAACGAGCGTGCGTGGACACCTGCATCGAGCAGAATCTCGCGGACACCCTCACAGGCGTCGGCGATGGCGACCACACGAGCGGAATACCACGGGGTGTCCTTGCGCATGGGGAGACTCGAATTGTGGGTTGAATGGAAACCCGCCGTGACGGCGTGGCAGGTGAAGCGGGGGCTGAATCCATCTACCGCCACCGCGCGAGTACAGGCGTGCGAACCGGTGCGCGGAATAACTGCGCATATTCAGCATGGCCATCACGCCCGTTGGTCACACCACGATGCGAAGATCAAGGTCTTGGCTGCGTCGCTCACGTGCGATCATCCGCTCAATCAGCTGCCGTGCCCACATCCCGCCAGCATCGACGTTGAGGTTATAGAACACGTGGTCAGGATGCGCGTCGATTGCGCGTTGCTGCGCCTCAAGCACCGCTTCGTCCTCGCCGAACACGCCGGTCACGCCTTCGCGCAGCAGCGTGGTCATCGACTGCTCGTGCAACGAATGGTTACGCATGAACGACCAAAAGTAATGACACGTCGTGTCGGTCTCGGGGGTGATGGTATTAAGCACATAGCCATTCACGCCTTGGCTACGGTCACCCTCCGGCGCGCCGCTACCGGCGATCGCTACGCCGACATCGATTGCGATCGTGCACGGTGCCTCAAAGCGGATGATCTGCCAACGATCGACGAGGCCACGGTAGTTCAGCGCGTGCTCAATCTGTCGTGCCCAAAACGGCGGTGGTTCGATGTCCCGCATCCAGCGCGAAACAGTGACCGTGCGCTCACCATGAACGACCTCGAACGGCGCCTCAGCTACCGCATCCTGGCCGATGCTCGCGCCATGCACAAAGGTCTCGTGGGTCAAGTCCATCAGGTTGTCGAGCACCAGTCGGTAATCGCATTTGATGTGAATCGTATGGCCGTCGCCGGCCCAACCCGGATCGCTATTCCAATGCAGATCCGGGATCAATGTGGGGTCGGCCAGCGCCGGGTCACCCGGCCAGATCCAGACGTAGCGGGACTTCTCGACGATCGGGAAGCTGCGCACGCAGGCCGATGGATTGATGGTGTCCTGCGAAGGCATGTGCACGCAGCGGCCGCGCCGATCGTAAACCAGCCCGTGGTAGCCGCAGACCACATCGTCGCCGCGCAGGCGGCCCATCGACAGCGGCACCAAGCGATGCCAGCAGGCATCTTCCAACGCCACCGGTGTGCCCCCCGAGGTGCGGTACACGACCACGTCGAGATTGCAAACTTTGCGTGGCAGCAATGCGTGGTGCAGCTCGTGGTCCCAGGCGATGGCATACCAGGCGTTAAGCGGAAAGGGCGACTTGGGCTGGCTCATGGGGATCCTCCCTTCGGGCGGGCTATGTACCGCGGGCTGCGATGGGCAGAACTTCGATGGCAAAAGCATTGCGGAGAACAAGCAGGACGGAGATCCCTATCCGTACCTTGCGGTCACTTTGTATACTATGGATACAAAGTTTGCATGCTGCGCTGCACGATCGAAAATGTTCGATTATCGGACGCATGGGCCGATAATCGAATTGACCATCCTGCGGCGCTGCCTAACGATGGGCGCCCCCGTAATCGCTCAGAAGGTAGAACACGTGGAAGAGCAGGTTGCTTCGATGGCGCAATACATCCGGAAAGGAAGGCTGCCGTGATTGATAAGACAGTGGCCTCTTACGAAGCGGCAGTGGCTGACATTTTTGATGGCGCCACCGTGATGATCGGTGGCTTCGGCACCGCCGGCATGCCCGATCAGTTGATCGACGCGTTGATCGCGCAGGGCGCACGTGGACTGACCATCGTTAACAACAACGCTGGCAACGGCGAGACCGGGTTGGCCGCACTGATTAAACACAAGCGTGTGCGTCGGATCATTTGCTCGTTCCCACGGCAGATCGACTCGCAGCACTTTGATGCGGCTTACCGCGCCGGCGAGATCGAGCTGGAGCTGGTGCCGCAGGGCAATCTGGCCGCGCGCATCCACGCCGCCGGCAATGGCTTGGGCGCGATCTACACCCCAACCGGTTATGGCACCGAGCTGGCCAAAGGCAAAGAGACGCGCGAGATCGCGGGTCGCCACTATGTGCTCGAGTATCCGATTCACGCGGATTTTGCGCTGATCAAAGCACACAAAGGCGATCGCTGGGGAAACCTGGTGTATCGCAAAACCGCGCGCAATTTCGGTCCGCTGATGGCGATGGCCGCCGAGTGCACGATCGCTCAGGTCGCCGAGCTGGTTGCGTTGGGAGAGCTCGACCCGGAAGCGGTGGTGACGCCGGGCATTTTCGTGCAGCGGCTGGTCGCTGCGAAGGAGGCCGCATGAACCGTCTGAGTCGCGAGCAGATCGCCCGCCGTGTGGCCCGTGACATTCCCGATGGCGCCTATGTCAACCTCGGTATCGGACTGCCCACGACGGTGGCCAATTTTCTGCCGCCCGACAAAGAGATCTTCTTGCACTCGGAGAACGGCGTACTTGGTATGGGACCGGCACCGCCGTCGGGGCAGGAAGATCCAGACCTGATAAACGCGGGTAAGCAGCCGGTGACGTTGTTGGCGGGGGGATGTTATTTCCACCACGCCGATTCGTTCGCGATGATGCGCAGTGGCCGGCTGGATGTATGTGTGCTCGGCGCCTTCCAGGTTTCGGTGTATGGCGACCTGGCTAACTGGAGCACGGGTGCGCCCGATGCGATCCCCGCCGTCGGCGGCGCGATGGACCTGGCCATTGGAGCCAAGGACGTGTTCGTGATGATGGACCTGCTGACCAAGGATGGCCAAAGCAAACTAGTGGCTGAGTGCAGCTACCCGCTGACGGGCCTGCGTTGCGTATCGCGGGTTTACACCGACGTGGGCGTGTTTGCGGTCGGTGCAGAGGGCGCACGGGTGATCGAGACCATCGACGGGGTCACGCTGGACGAGTTGCGGCGCCTGACCGGCTTGCCGTTAACCGCGAGTAATTGAGGAGCATGCAGATGAGCGAGACCTACATCATTGATGGCATTCGCACGCCGGTGGGCCGCTACGGCGGTGCACTGTCGAGCATACGCGCGGACGATCTCGGTGCGTTGCCGATTAAGGCGCTGTTGGCGCGCCATCCGGGCTTGGATCCGGCGCAGATCGAAGACGTCTACCTCGGTTGCGCCAACCAGGCCGGCGAGGACAACCGCAACGTGGCGCGCATGAGCTTGCTGTTGGCCGGACTGCCGGTATCGGTGCCGGGCAGCACGATTAATCGCCTGTGTGGCTCGGGTCTGGATGCGATTGGTACGGTGTCGCGTGCGATCCGTGCCGGCGAACTCGGGTTGGCAATCGCCGGTGGCGTGGAGTCGATGTCGCGCGCGCCCTACGTGATGGGCAAGGCGACCGCGCCGTTCGCGCGGGATCAGCGGATCGAAGACACCACGATGGGATGGCGCTTCGTCAACCCGGAGATGGAACGCCAATACGGCGTCGAGCTGATGGGCGAGACCGCCGAGAACGTTGCCGAGCGCTACGGGGTGACGCGTGAAGACCAGGACGCATTCGCGCTGCGCAGCCAGCAACGCGCTGCCGCTGCGCAGGCCGCTGGCTTCTTCGACCAGGAGATCGTGCCGGTCACGGTCGCCGGTAAAAAGCGTGGCGAGATCCTTGAGGTCGCGCGCGATGAACATCCCCGTGCAGATACGACGTTGGAAGGATTGGCAAAGCTGAAGCCGATCTTCCGGCAACCGGGCACGGTCACCGCCGGCAACGCGTCGGGCATCAACGATGGTGCCGCCGCGCTACTGCTGGCGTCGGGCGAACAAGTGCAGGCGCTGGGACTGACGGCGCGTGCACGCGTACTCGGCTTTGCCAGCGCTGGCGTGGAGCCCGGTTACATGGGCATCGGCCCGGTGCCGGCCACACGCAGGCTGCTGACGCGGCTGGGGCTGCGGATCGAAGACTTCGATGCGATTGAGCTGAACGAAGCATTCGCCGCACAGGGCCTGGCGTGCCTGCGTGAACTAGGCGTTGCCGACGATGCCGCACATGTCAATGCCAATGGCGGCGCGATCGCGCTTGGCCATCCACTTGGCGCCAGCGGTGCGCGTATCGCGCTGACGTTGCTGCGGCAGCTTGAGGCCAGTGGCGGCAAGCGCGGGCTGGCGACGATGTGTATTGGCGTCGGCCAAGGCGTGGCGCTGGCAATCGAACGTATCTGACGCTTTGCGTCAAATCCCCGCGCATGGATACGCGGCACCGTTGCGAGGGAGATGCACAGACATATCAACCGGGAGGAGCAAAATGAGCGATTCCACCACCGATGTGCTGCTTGGCTACCGTAAGCCCTATCCGGGCACCCAGCCACCCTACATCCACGTACCCTACGCCTCGACCATTCTGCGTGGCCCCACACGCGATCCGATTCCGATCCCAGTGACGCTGTCCGAAGCGACCGGCCCCACGCTTAACCGACTGACCTTGGGGGAGCACGCGGCCGATCTCACTGCCGGCTTCCCCGGGCAGCCACTTGGCGAGCGCATCATCGTCTCCGGACGCGTACTCGATGAGAACGGTCGACCGGTGCGCAACACCGTCGTCGAGGTTTGGCAGTGCAATGCCGCCGGACGTTACCTGCACAAGCGCGATCAGCACGATGCGCCGCTGGACCCCAATTTCAAAGGGACCGGTCAGGTGCTCACCGATGAGCATGGCCGCTACCGTTTCACCACCATCAAGCCGGGCTCGTACCCGTGGCGGAACCATTACAACGCATGGCGTCCGGCGCATATTCACTTTTCGCTGCATGGCGATGGTATCGGCCAGCGTTTGGTGACACAGATGTACTTTCCTGGCGACCCGCTGCTGGCGTTCGACCCGATCTACAACTGCGTGGAAGACGCCAAGGCCAAGGCGCGGATGGTGTCTTCGTTCGACTGGGAAAACACCCTCAACGAATTCGCGCTGGGCTATCGCTTCGACATCGTGCTGCGTGGCCGCAAGCAAACCCCCTGGGAGTAAGCAGATGAGCTTTCAATCGACACCCTGGCAGACCGTGGGACCGTATTACAGGATCGGTCTGGAACCGCTGTACCGCACCGAAATCGCACCGTCCACCGCCATCGGCGAGCGGGTCGAAGTCACCGGCGTCATCTATGACGGCGATGGCACGCCGATCATCGACGCGATGCTGGAGATCTGGCAGGCCGACGCAGCCGGTATCTATGCCCATCACGATGATCCTCGTCACGCCGATCATGACCCCAGTTTTGATGGCTGGGGACGTGTACCCACCGATGATCAAGGTCGTTTCGCCTTCACCACGGTCAAGCCGGGCGCGGTGGCCGGACGCAAGCACGCGCAGGCTCCGCATCTAGTGGTGCTGGTCTTTATGCGCGGGTTGCTCAAGGCCGCGCCGACACGGCTGTATTTCGCCGATGAGCCCACCAACGCCGACGACGAGATCCTCGCCCATGTGCCGGCCGAACGGCGCGCAACACTGATCGCGCAGAAGACCGGTCCCGGCGCCTACCGTTGGGATGTGCACATGCAGGGCGAGCAGGAGACGGCGTTCTTCAGTTACTGAGAGTTCCATCGCACGTCACCATGAGCGGCGTCAGCCGCGATGGGATGTCCCGCTCGATCCCTGCAACCGGTGTGGCCTGTTGCAGCCGGATCCCAATGACGGGCCCCATTGCGGTTGGCGCCGCTGTTACGACAGCCTGCTCGATCTTGGATAGACTCTCCCGTCGATGACCATTTCTGCTTCCTTGCTCGGTGCTCTGTTCGGCGACGCCGACGTTGACGCCCTGTTCGACGACCGTGCTCGCCTGCAGGGCATGCTCGACTTTGAGGCCGCGCTGGCGCGCGCCGAAGCGCGCAGCGGGGTGATTCCGCCAACGGCGGTACCCGCCATCGCCGCCGCCTGCCGCGCAGCAGACTACGACCTGGCCGAGCTTGGCGCGGCCACCGCGCTTGCGGGCAATCCGGCCATTCCTCTGGTCAAGGCACTGACCGCGCAGGTCAAGGCCAACGATGCGCAGGCGGCGCGCTGGGTACATTGGGGTGCGACCAGTCAGGATGTGATCGATACCGGCAGCGTATTGCAACTGCGTGCCGCGCTGGACCTGCTGCTGCCGCGCTTGAATGCATTGTGTGACAGTCTGGCGGCGCTGGCCGAGCGCGAGCGTGACACCGGCCTGCCCGGACGCACCCTGTTGCAACAGGCGGTGCCGGTGACCTTTGGTCTGAAAGCAGCCGGCTGGCTGGATGCACTGCAACGTGCCCAGCAACGCCTGGCGCGATTGCGTCAGGAAGCATTGGTGCTGCAATTCGGTGGCGCGGCCGGCACCTTGGCCTCACTGCAAACGCAGGGGCTGCAGGTCGCCCAGGCATTGGCCGAAGAGCTGGCGTTGCCGCTGCCGGCCGTACCCTGGCACACCGCACGCGATCGCATCGTCGAGATCGGCGGCGCCCTGGCACTGCTGACCGGTGCGCTCGGCAAGCTTGCCCGCGACATAGTGTTGCTGATGCAGTCCGAGGTCGCCGAAGCATTTGAGCCGAGCGCGGCCGGCAAGGGCGGTTCCTCGGCGATGCCACACAAGCGCAATCCGGTTGGCTGCGTCGCTGCGATCGCCGCGGCGACCCGTGCGCCTGGATTGGTGTCGACGTTGTACGCGGCGATGCCGCAGGAACATGAGCGCGCCATCGGCGGCTGGCACGCGGAATGGCAGGTGTTACCGGAACTGGTACGACTGGCCGCCGGCAGCCTGGCACAGGTGCGCATCGTCGTCGACGGACTGCAACTGGACCGTGCGCGCATGCGCGAGCACCTGGGTAGTTACGGCGGTTTGCTTTATGCCGAGGCGGTGACGGTCGCGCTGGCCGCGCAGTTGGGCAAGCCTGAGGCACATGCATTGGTCGAGGTCGCCGCCAAGCGGGCGCTGGAGCGGCAGCAGCCGCTGCGCGCGGTGCTCGCCGAGGATCCGCGCGTAGGTCAATGCCTGTCGCCGTCGCAGCTGGACGCGTTATTCGCAGCGGATAGCTGGCGTGGCATGACCGATACCTGGATTGACCGCGTGCTGGCCGCCTGGCACGCCCCCTGATGTTTTGCTTGTAAGGAGCCGTGCTATGCCGTTCGCCGATCTGTCCAGTCACCGTTTGCACTACCGCGTCGATGGACGTGAGCACGCACCCTGGCTGACCTTTTGTAATTCGCTGGGCACCGACCTGCATATGTGGGATCCGCAAGTCGATGCGCTGGCCGAACATTTTCGTATCCTGCGCTACGACCGCCGCGGCCATGGCCAGTCCGATACGCCGCCGGGTTTGTATCAGGTGGAGCAACTCGGCGGCGACGTGCTGGCGCTATGGGATGCGCTCGGCGTTGAGCGTTCGCATTTCTGCGGGCTTTCGATCGGCGGGCTCACCGGCCAATGGTTGGGCTTGAATGCCCCCGAGCGCTTGCAGCGGCTGGTGGTATGCGCCACGGCGGCCAAGATCGGCAGCACCGACAGCTGGGCCCAGCGGATTGAGTCGGTGCTGCGCGATGGCCTGACCGGGTTGGCTGAGGCCACCGTGCAACGCTGGTTCACCCCGGGCTTTGTCGCGGCCCATCCGCTGGTGATCGACGAGGTCGTTACCTGCTTTCTGGAGAGCTCGCGCGAGGGCTATGCGGGCTGTTGCAATGCGGTCGCGCACGCTGATTTCCGCGACACGGTGCGCGGCATTGACGTACCGCTGCTGGCGATCGCCGGTGACGACGATCCAGTCTGCCCGCCGCACGACTTGCAGTACATCGTCAACGAGGTCGCCAATGGGCACTTCGTGCAAGTGCCCGGTCGCCATATCTGCAACCTGGAGTCGCCACAGGCGTTCAACGACGCACTGCTCGGCTTCCTACGGGCGGCCTGAGCCTTGCCGCAGCCGCGTGGTGCTGCCTCGACAGGCAGGGGTTGCAAGGGCGAGTGAACGCCCGCACGCGGATGCAGAGCCAAGCCCCTTGCGCGCAAGGGGCGCTCTTAATCTTTATCCGACAGGGATTCCACAATGGACGAAAAAGAACGCTACGAAGCTGGATTGAAGGTCCGCCGCGCAGTGCTCGGCGAGGCTCACGTGCAGCGCTCGCTCGACGCGCGCTCCGACTTCACCACCGAATTCCAGGAATTCATCACCCGCACGGCCTGGGGCACCGTGTGGACGCGCGAGGGCCTGCCGCGGCATACCCGTTCGTTGCTCACCCTGGCGATGATGGTCGCGCTGGGGCATGACGAGGAATTCAAGCTGCATATTCGCGCCGCCCGCAACAACGGCGTGACTCCTGACGAGATCAAGGAAGTGTTGCTACAAGCGGCGATCTATTGCGGCGTGCCCGCCGCTAACCATGCCTTCGCGCTGGCGCGGCCGATCTTGGAAGAGCAGGCCGCCGAGGGCTGATTTTGCCGTCACGAATGCCGTGGCATGACCTCATCACCGCGTGCCATAACGGCGTCTGGCCGAACGCGCGATGATGCCTGTGCACCGGCCTCCGGCCGGTATTGCCATTGCTCGCACGGACCTGACATGCCTCTACGAACCGTCTGCCTGGTGTTGCTGATGCTGTTGCCGTCGCTAGTACTGCAGGCGCGTCCGCAGCCGGGGCCCGGCACACGGCACGATCAGGTGCAGACCGATGACGGTCAGACACTGGCAGTGTGGTCGCGTGTACCGGCGCAGCCACGCGGGACGATCCTGCTGGTGCATGGGCGCACCTGGAGTTCACGGCCGAATTTCGATCTACAGGTGCCGGGCGAGCCGGCGGATGCGCATTCAGTACTGGCAGCCCTGGCGCGCGCCGGTTACGCCGCCTATGCATTGGATCTACGCGGCTACGGCGCCAGCCCCCGCGATCGTAGTGGCTGGGATACCCCCGAGCGCGCAGTGGCCGATGTTCGGCAGGTACTGGCCTGGGTCGCAGCCCGTCACCCGCAGCTACCGCCGCCGGCATTGCTCGGCTATTCCAATGGCGCGCGGATCGCGCTGCTGGTCGCACAGACTGCGCCGCGGTCGCTGTCGGCATTGGTGTTGTATGGCTTCCCGGATGACGTTGACGCGGCGCTCAAGATACCGTCGCCCGTTGGTCCGCCGCCGCGTGAGCGCACCACCGCCGAGGCGGCCGGCTCGGACTTCGTTACCGACGGGGCGTATCCGCGGGCGGTACGCGACGCCTACATTGCCCAAGCGCTCGCTGCCGACCCTGTCCGGTCGGACTGGCGCGCACCAGAGCAATTCGCATTCCATCCAGAGCGGGTCGTGGGTCTTCCCGTTCTACTGATCCGGGGCGTTGGCGATCCGCTGTCCACTCAACAGGACAACGCCCATCTGTATGCCCGGCTGGGCGCAGCGGACCGCAGCTGGGTCACGTTGCCACGCGCCGACCATGTCGCCCACGTTGAGGATTCGCAGGCGGCGTGGGTGCACGCGATTGTGAGCTTTCTGGATCGACCACGCTGAGCGGCGTAAACACGTACCTGGTGCGTGATGGGTGGCGGGGCGGGCTCGCAAGAGTGCCCTGGCTGCAACGGCGCTGATCCACGAACAGTGTCCTTATCGTGCACCCGGCCTGCGCATACCGCGCGCCCGTATGACTCAGCTGAGCAACCTGCCGAGTCGTTGCGCGGCATCCTTCAGCGCTGGCAGCAGCCGGGTTTGCATCGCTTGAAGGCTCACGCGGCCGGCTTGAGTCCCGACATTGAGCGCGGCGACCACTTCGCCGCCGCGACCACACACCGGTACTGCGATTGAGCGCAGGCCGGTTTCCAGCTCCTGGTCCACCAGCGCATGGCCCTCACGTCGCACTCGCGCCAGCATGTCGGCAAATTCCTGGGGCTGGACGATTGTGCGTTCGGTGCGAGGCCGCAACGGATTACGCTCCAGATAGGCTTCTAATGTGTGGTGGGGTAGCGCTGCCAGAAGCGCGCGTCCCATCGAGGTGCAGTAGGCCGGCAGGCGGCTACCGGCGCGCAGACCGATCGACATGATGCGTACGGTTTCGGCGCGCGCGATGTACAGCAGATCATCGCCGTCGAGTACGCCTAACGAACACGACTCATGCACGGTATCGCGTAGCGCATCCAGCACCGGCTGAGCGGCGGCGGTCATCGATGAGGATGCAACAAAGGCCCCGCCGATCCCGAGCACGCGCGGCAGCAACACATAACCACGCCCCTGCTCGCCGACGTAACCAAGCCGGCCCAGGGTGTACAGCACCCGACGGACCGCCGCGCGCGAGATGCCCGTCTCGCTGCTGATCTGCGACATCGTCACCTCGCGCGGGTGTTGCGAGAACACGCTGAGCACCGCCAGTCCACGTGCGAGCGACGTCATGAAGTCTGGATCGCCCTGGATCTGGTCGATCTGCTGCATCAGCTCGTGGGTGAGCCCGCGCTCGCTACCATTGGGGAGGGGTCTGGCTTTGCGCGGAGCGGATTTGGAGGGTTGGGGCATCGGCGTGTGGCAGGGTCCGGCATAGGAATAGCGGACATGGTAAGCGCTGCATCCCAACACGCCCATCCCGTCGCATTACGGAATGGCTGACATTCTTTCTAGCAGGCCTGGTCCATCTTCGAGCAGATCGCGCCGTGGCGCCGCGTGCCGCCTTCTCCCGCTGCGGGAGAAGGCGGTGGATCGCGTCGAATGTCGATAGAGCTTAGGGCAGCGTGTACGCGATCACGTAATCGCCACGGTCGGGCGACTGGCGCGCCCCGCCGGCGGTAATGACGACATACTGCTTACCGGTTTTCGCCGAGACGTAGGTCATCGGACCGCCCTGGCTTCCCACCGGCAGCCGGCCTTTCCACAGCTCTTTACCGGTGGCGCTGTCAAACGCGCGCAAGTAGAAGTCCTGGGTACCCGCGATAAATACCAATCCGCCCTGGGTGGCTAACGTACCGCCCAGCGTCGGCATGCCGATCGGGATTGGTAGGTGCATACGGATCCCGAGCGGCCCGGTATCGCGCACGGTGCCGACGGGGACCTGCCAGGCGATTTGCCGGGTCTTCAGATCAATCGCGCTCAACGTACCGTAGGGCGGTGCCTGGCAAGGAATTCCCAGCGCCGACAGGAAACGGTTTTTGTTGACCGCATACGGGGTGCCCTTGAGCGGCACCGCGCCCATTCCCGTGTTGACGGCCTCGCCCCCCTTGGATGCGACCCCGCCCGGATTGGCCTGCGGGATCATTTTGACCCACAGCCCCAGGCGCATATCGTTGGCAAACGCGAAACCATGCACCGGGTCGATCGACAGCCCGCCCCAGTTCATGCCGCCCAGCGAGCCAGGGAAGCTCAGCGACGTGTCGGTGCCTGGCGCGGTGTAGAGCCCGTCGTAACGCATTTGCTTGAAGGCGATACGGCACAGCAACTGATCAAAAATCGTCGCGCCCCACATATCCGCTTCGCGCAGATGCTGGGTGCCAATCTGCGGCATGCCGACCGATAGCGGCTGGGTGTGCGAGTACGGTTCGCCGGGAATGTCAGCGACTTTGACGGGCACTTCTTTGACTTCGGTCAGTGGCTTGCCGGTGGCCCGGTCAAGCACATAAATCTGGCCGGCCTTGGTGCCGATGATGACCGCGGGTGTGCTGCCGCCGTGCCCGTCGGGGAAGTCGATCAGGCTTGGCTGCATCGGCAGGTCGAAGTCCCACAAATCATTGTGGACGGTCTGGTAGACCCACTTCTCATTACCCGTGCTCGCATCCAACGCCAACACCGACGCGCCATAACGATGGTCGAGCGCGGTGCGCTCGGCGCCGTACAGGTCGGTCGACGGGCTGCCCATCGGCAGGAACACCGTGTTGGATGCCGGGTCATAGGACATCGGCGCCCATGAATTGGGGGTGCTGCGGACATAGCTCTTCCCGGTCGTCGGTGCTTGGCGATCCTGTGGATTGCCCGGGTCAAACGCCCAGCGCTGAGCGCCCGTGATGACATCAAAGCCTCGGATCACGCCGCCAGGCATATCCGCTTGCACATTGTCGGCCACGCGCCCGCCGACCACCACGGTGGTACCGGCAATCAACGGCGGCGAGGTCAGTTGGTAGAACGGATCGGGTGCATCGCCCAGGCCCGGTTTGAGCTGCACTTGGCCGTTCTGGCCGAAGCCCTGGCACAGCTCGCCGGTATCGGCATCGACCGCGATCAGGCGAGCGTCAATGGTGTTGGTGAGCAGCCTGCGCTGGCAGTTAGCCCCTTCTGGCAGCAGCGCTGGGGCAACTGGGGACGCACCGGCGACGCTCGGCGGCGGCAGCGCAGCGGTGGCGTCGAAATAGGCCAAGCCGCGGCAGCGTTGCCAAACCGAAGACTTCGCGTTGATCTCGCGCTTCCACAACTGTTTGCCGGTGCTGGCATCGAGAGCGATCAGGTTGTTGTGCGGGGTGCACAGGAAGACCTTCTCACCGATCTGCAGCGGCGTCGTCTGGTCCTCGGCACCGTTGCCGTCGCTCTTGGCGATATCGCCGGTGTGGTAGGTCCAGGCAACCTGCAACTTACTCACGTTGCCACGGTTGATCTGGTCCAGCGCCGCGAAGCGGCTTCCGCCCGGGGTGTTGCCGTAGTGCGCCCAGTTCTTTTGTGCGTGCGCCGGATCTACCGGAGTGAGCCCGGGGCCGGTGCCATGGGCCACGACCGTCGGGTGCGGCACAAACATACCGGCAAAACCGGCTGCCAGCGCCACCGCCAGCAGCCCCGCCAGTGCATAGGCCCCGCGTCCCCGGGCTGCGCTGGCAGGCCGGGTCAGTGCGGGATAGGCCAGGGCGACCAACAGCGCGAGTACGCCCGGTGCAAATAGCCGTGAGATCAGCGGCCAGAACTGCAAGCCTGCATCCCACACTGCCCAGACCAGCGTCAGCACGCAGGCGAGCGCATAGAGCCAGGCACCGGCCCGGCGGCGACGCAGCACCAACACGCCAGCCACCAGCGAGGCTAGGCCCATCAACACGAAGTACAGGCTTCCTCCCACGGCGGCCAGCTTGGCCCCACCGGCCGCCAGCGCCAGCCCGGTCACTACCAGCAACAGGCCGGCAATCCACCGCAGCACCCGGCCAATAGCCGAGACATCCGATTTCGTATCCACGTTTGCGTATTCCTCCGCGATGATCGTCCCCGGCCAGCGTTGCAGCCGGCGTAATAACCCGTCCCGCCCGCAAATTTGGGGGCAGGTCAGGGCGCCTGCGACACCAGCAGAATATCTCCGCAGCCGATGCTACGCCCGGTTGACGTTGAGATGCCGGCATTGCGCGGGCGTCCGTGGCGTATTTCGGGCGGTTATCGCACTTGTGTGCAATAAGAGCATGCCATGTTTCGCGCGGTTCGCCAGCGTGTGCGGTGTAAGCGGGCCGGATTGGGCTGGCTCACGCCACCCGACTACGGCGCGCGCGCTCCAAATGTACCAGTAGCAATGAGATAGCGGCCGGGGTCATGCCGGGGATACGCTGGGCCTGACCGATGGTCTGCGGCCGCACCCGCTCCAGTTTCTGCTGCACCTCAGCCGACAGGCCGCGTACCGCGGCGTAGTCGAATGGGTCCGGGATCGCCGTAGTCTCGTGACGCTGCTGACGTGCGATCTCCTCGCGTTGACGGTCCAGATAGCCTGCGTACTTGATGCCGATCTCCACCTGTTCGGCGACCTTGGGATCGTCGACGCCTGGGCCGAGCGCCGGTACGGTCATCAATTGGGCGTAGTCCAGCTCTGGGCGCTTTATCAGGTCCAGCGCGTGAGTTTCGCGACTGACCGTTACCCCCAGGGTCGCGGCGATTTGGCGGCCCAGCGCATTGGCAGGTGTCGCCCACAGGGTCCGCAGCCGTTCGTTCTCACGCGCCACTGCATCTTGCTTGGTCTGGAACGCGGCCCAGCGCACGTCGTCCACGACCCCGAGCGCACGTCCGGTCGCCGTCAGGCGTACATCAGCATTGTCCTCACGCAGCTGTAGCCGGTATTCGGCGCGGCTGGTGAACATCCGATAGGGCTCGGTGGTGCCATGGGTGATGAGATCGTCGACCAGTACGCCCAGGTAGGCTTCATCCCGACGCGGCGACCAGCCTTCGTGTCCACGCACGTGGCGTGCGGCGTTAATCCCGGCCAACAGCCCCTGTGCGGCGGCTTCCTCGTAGCCGGTGGTGCCGTTGATCTGGCCGGCAAAGAACAATCCGTCGACCAATTTGGTTTCCAGCGTAGCCTTCAAACCACGTGGATCAAAGAAGTCGTATTCGATCGCGTAGCCCGGTCGGGTGATATGGGCCTGCTCGAAGCCACGGATCGAGCGAACCAAGGCCAGCTGCACATCGAACGGTAGCGAGGTGGAGATGCCGTTGGGATAGATCTCGGTCACGTCCAACCCTTCCGGCTCGACGAAGATCTGGTGGCTGGCCTTCTCAGCAAAGCGCACCACCTTGTCCTCAATCGAAGGACAGTAACGTGGACCGATACCTTCGATCTGGCCGGTATACAGCGGTGAGCGGTCGAGCGCGCCACGGATGATCTGGTGGGTGCGCTCGGAGGTATGGGTGATCCAGCAGTTGACCTGGCGCGGGTGTTCGGTGACACGGCCGAGGAAGGACATCACCGGCAGCGGATCATCGCCGGGCTGTGGTTCCATCGCCGCGTAGTCGAGGGTACGCCCATCAATGCGCGGTGGCGTGCCGGTTTTGAGCCGGTCGATCGCAAATGGACGCTCGCGCAGACGCGCGGCCAACGTGCTCGCGGGGGGATCGCCCATGCGCCCGGCCGAGTACTGGGTCGGGCCGATGTGGACCTTGCCGGCTAGAAAGGTCCCGGCGGTCAGCACCACCGCACCGGCCTCAAAGCGCAGTCCGGTCTGGGTGACGACGCCGCGGACCGTGTCGCCTTCGATGACCAGGTCATCCACTGCGGCTTGAAATACGCTCAGGTTGGGCTGTGCTTCCACAACCCGGCGGATAGCAGCGCGGTACAAGGCACGGTCTGCCTGGCAGCGGGTTGCGCGTACTGCAGGCCCCTTCGAGGCATTAAGCGTACGCCACTGGATGCCGGCCAGATCCGCCGCATGCGCCATTGCACCACCGAGCGCATCGATTTCTTTGACCAGATGCCCCTTGCCGATACCGCCAATTGCCGGATTGCAACTCATTGCCCCCACGGTCTCGATATTGTGGGTGAGCAGCAACGTGCGCGCGCCGGCGCGTGCGGCCGCCAGTGCGGCCTCGGTGCCGGCATGGCCGCCACCGATCACGATCACGTCATGGCGATGGAAGGAACAGGTCATGATAGAAAACGAGTAAGCGGGTGGGATGGCCTGGGGCAGTCATAAGAATGGATCGGATCTGAGCCGCGATTCTCATTTTACGCACCTGGCCCTCAAGCGGGTGCGTTTCATGCGGATAACCCGCCTGCACTCGGTGTGGCAGGTGCCGACAAGCGCCAGGGCTGGAATTGGAACAGGGGCCAGCCATGCGCACAGCGGGAAAGCACGGGGCCGGCAGTCGGTGGATTGCCGGCTCTTTTTTTGCATTCGTTGGCTGCGCACCGTTACCGATTGCCCAGCTCGACATGCGTGTGAAAAACAAAGCCCCGGCATCGCCGGGGCTTTGTGGGTTAGGTGCCGATATCCGACAGGACCGAAACAGGGGGGATCCAGATTCCCTGTCGGACATCGACATTGAAGCGTGCGTATAGCAGTCAAAGACATGAGTTGACATGACATGCCACAACGAGCAGTTAGCTTCGCGCGTAGCCCGGGGCAAATCAAGGCCTTGTCCCAGCCGAACTGTGGCCGGTGTTGCAAGTCCTGAAAGTCACGGTGACGGCACCCCCGCACCCACTACCCGGGTTGGCCGGCCTTAATTCGATTTAAATTGTGCCAAGGTGAGGACGTGGATGAGCGCGGCTGCGACGGACGCGGCTGCGACGGACGTGGCTGTGACGGACGTGGCTGTGACGGACGTGAGGGGCGCGGGCCAGCGCCTGCTGCCGGCGCGGGCTGGAAGCGGGGACGATTCGGGCGTGGTGGCGGACCGTAGTAGCCGCCGCCCGGATAGATTGGATAATCGTACCGGCCGATCCAGCCGGGGCTGTAGTACGGCGAGCTATAGAAGCCACCGCCGTAGTAGTCGGGTGAATATCGGTACTGCACACTGGGCGTGCCACGGTAGTAGCCGCCACCCGGGCCGCTCGTGTAGTCATAGGTTGCGCAGCCACCCAGCAGCGCCAGCATCCCTGCAGCCGCCAACATGCGGGTCTTCATGGGGTTTTCCTGTTTCAACAAAGTGTCAATGTCGACATATTTCGTTGAATACCTCCTTAATTGACACACTAAAGTGGTCAATGTGTCAGCGCGTCGGGCCGTGGCGGTCGGGTGCCGCAATGCGACGCGTGGGCGGTCGATCTATTAATCTTGGTGCATGAGCGAACTGGTGTTGCCCGATTTCAACGACGTGCTGCAGGCTGCCGCACGGATCGCCCCCCACGCTGAGGTCACGCCGGTGCTGCGTTCGCGTGTGCTTGATGTGCTCAGCGACGCGCAGCTGCATTTCAAGGCCGAGCATTTGCAACGCGGCGGCGCATTTAAATTCCGTGGAGCATGTAACGCCGTCTGGGCGCTAGCTCCGGCGCAGGCCGGACTTGGGGTCGTGACTCACTCATCTGGCAACCATGGCGCGGCACTGGCAATGGCGGCGCGTACCCGGTCTGTCAGTTGCAACGTGGTGGTTCCCGAAGGTGCAGTGGCGACTAAACTTCAGAACATTGCTCGACATGGTGCCACGCTGTGGCACTGCGAACCGACGATCGAGGCGCGTGAGCGCATGTGCATGCAGGTGCAGGCCCGCACAGGCGCTTGCCTAGTGCATCCATATACCGATGCGGCGGTGATCGCCGGTCAGGGTACCGCCGCGCTGGAGTTACTCGGACAAGCCGAAGAGCTGGACGTGCTGGTGGTACCTGTGGGCGGTGGCGGCCTGGCGGCGGGCACCGCACTGGCGCTGCGTGGGAGCGCGCCTCAATGTGATTTGGTGCTTGCCGAGCCCGTTGGCGCAGCCGATACCGCGCGGTCTCTGGCGGCCGGGGAACGCCGGGTCGAAGGCGTGCCTCAAACCGTCTGCGATGGGCTGCGCGGCACCCTCGGCGCGCCCAACTTCGCGATCCTGCAGGTGGCCAAAGCCCACGTCATCACGGTCGATGACGACGCCACGATCAAGGCGATGCGGCTACTCTGGCAGGTGCTCAAACAGACCGTGGAACCCTCTTCGGCAATTGCACTGGCCGCGGTGTTGTCTGACCCCGCTCGCTTTGCCGGGCGTCGGGTTGGCATTGTGCTATCCGGCGGTAACGTGGATATCGACGCATTGCCGTGGAGGGACGGGGCCTGATGGCCGTACAAGGGCTGTGGGGCTGGGTGTGGCGGCTGCTGGTGCTGATACTGCTCTGGCTGCTTGGCGTGGCGATATGGATCATTTGGGTGGGTGAACGTGATCAGGCTGCGCCGGCGGACGTGGTGATCGTACTCGGCGCGGCCGCCTACGATGCGCGTCCTTCACCGGTATTCGAGGAACGCATCCGCCATGGGCTGGACCTGTATCGCGCCGGTTATGCACCCAAACTGCTATTTACCGGGGGCTTCGGTGGCAGTACCGCCCGATTTTCCGAGTCACAGGTGGCGCGGCGCTATGCGCTGCGTCACCAGGTGCCGCCCGGTGACATCCTGATCGAGACCGTTTCACGCACCACGCGGCAGAATCTAGTGCAGGCGCGCGCGCTGATGCGGGCCCATGGCATGCACCGCGCGATCATCGTCAGCGATCCACTGCACATGGCACGTGCGCTGCGACTGTGCCACGAGCTGAACATCGACGCGCTAGCGTCCTCTACCCCCAGTACGCGCTTTCGTAGCTTCCACACCAGCTGGCGCTTCCTGCTGCAAGAGGTTTACTTCTTTCATCGGGACTTGTTCGTCACCGGGGCCTAAGGGTGTGACATTCATGCCCGAGCAGAGCGGGATGGTGCCCGCCCGTCGCACCCCATCGCGGCCCTTGGCGGCCGCTATAGCCAAATGATTGCCACTACCAGCAGTGTGAAGATGCTCCATTTCAGCGTCTGATACAGCGGGTTGTTGCGTTCTTTGAGTGCCTTGGCCTTCAACCGTATCGCGTAGAAATAGCGGAACAGACGGTTGATGCCCCCGGTCTTGTCACCTTCCTGGTTCGGTGAGGCGCCCGCTGCCAGCAGGCTCTTGCCGACGAAGCGATTGACGGCCTGTGCCCAGCGCCAGCGCATTGGCCGCTCGACGTCGCAGAACAGGATGATGCGGTCCTGGTCGGTGTCGTTACGTGCATGGTGGATATAGGTCTCGTCAAACATCGTCCACTGCCCGTCATGCCAGCTGTGGCGCTGGCCATCGACCTCGATGAAACAGCGTTCGTCGTTGGGCGTGGCCAGGCCCAGGTGCAACCGCATTGATCCGGCAAACGGGTCACGGTGTGGACGCAACTCGCTGCCCGGGGGCAGCTCGGCGAACATCGCCGCCTTGACCGTCGGAATCGAGGCCAGCAGCGCGGTCGTATGCGGACACAGCTCGGCGGCGGACGGGTGTGCGGTGCCGTACCACTTCAAGTAAAAGCGTTTCCAGCCGCGGCGGAAAAACGAGTTGAAGCCCACATCGGTGTAGCCGTCGGCGGCCTTGATTTTCTTCAGCTCGGCCAGTGCCACCGCTTCGTCGCGGATTGCCGGCCATTGCGCGCGCAGCGGTGCCAGCTCGGGAAATTCCTTATCCGGGTCGATGAACGGCGTGGTCGGCACCCGTGAGCACAGATACATCAACGCGTTGATCGGTGCCATGAAGGTAGAGTGATCCAGCAGCTGCCGGCTTAACCGATGCCGCACGCGGCCTCGGAAATGGATGTAGAGCGCTGATGCCACGAACAGCGCGATGATGAGCCACTTGATCATGCGGAAAGCCGGGTAGAGTGCGAAAAGCCGGTTGGAGAAAAGTGCCGGTCACGCCGGCCGGGAGATTCTAGACCCTTGTCATGATCCCCGGTCGGCCGTAAATGCCGCAGTCTTCAGGTTGGGGGCGGCCGGCGTCGGATTGGGATCGAACCGACCGGGACGCTGGCGATGTCCTGCCCGCGTTCGCGAATCGGTGCGCCCGGGTCGGGGCTCCAGGCATGGGCGTAGATAACCTCCCAGCTGCTGGGTAACCGACCATCGGACTGCCGCAGCGGTTCATAGGCGGCCGCTGCGGCAGCAAAGCGGCCTTTGCCGGTCAGTGTGCCGCGGCGCTCGCGCAGCGCATTGGTCGCACCCATCGCCCGCAGCTCGCGCATCAGTGCCGGCAGGTCGTCATAGGTCAGTGTAAACAGGTCCCGGTCCAACACCGGATCGCGGAAACCTGACAGCATCAGCGCATCGCCGAGCTGCGCGATTGGCGCAAAGCGGCTGACGTGCGGGGCGGCGTCGACCTGTGAGAACGCCTCGCGCAGTTCCACCAGCGTGTCCGGGCCAAAGGTCGAGCACAGCAGCAGGCCACCCGGCTTGAGCGCGCGGCGGAACCCGGCGAACACTGCCGGCAGGTCTTCTACCCATTGCAGGCACAAGTTGGAAAAGATGACATCGACGCTGCCGTCGGCCACCGGTAACGTACGTGCGTCGGCGCATACGCGCGAGAAAGGTTTCCACCATCCCGCTTGCCTGCGGGCCTCTTGCAGCATCGGCAAGGCCAAGTCCATGGCGACGACCTGCGCTTTGGGCCAGCGCTTTTTCATCGCCGCAGTGGCATGGCCTGTGCCAGCGCCGATATCGAGCACCACCTGCGGCGTGCGTTCACCCAGGTAATCGAGTGACTCGAACAGGCGTTTGCCCACCTCCTGCTGGAGGGCGGCAGCGGCGTCGTAGTGGCCTGCGGCGCGCGAGAATGCGCGGCGGACTTGGCGGGAATCAAAGATTGGGATCATTGCCGCACCATTATCGCGCGTTGCAGGCCCGGTCGCGCTAGAACGTGCCCGGATAGGTGCCACCGTCGATCAGCAGGTTTTGCCCGGTGATGTAGCCGGCCTGTGCACTGCATAGGAACGCGCAGGTCTGACCGAATTCCTCGGCAGTCCCGAAGCGGCCTGCGGGGATCTTAGCCTGGGCCTGGCGGACGATCTCTTCCGGTTCCAGCCCCTGCAAACGGGCTCGCGCGCCGAGCGTCGTCTGCAAGCGCGTGGTGTCAAACTGCCCGGGTAACAGGTTGTTGATGGTGACATTGTCGGAGACGGTGCTGCGTGCCAGCCCGGCCACGAATCCGGTTAAGCCCGCGCGTGCGCCGTTGGACAAGCCCAGCACGTCGATCGGCGCTTTTACTGCGCTGGAGGTGATGTTGACGATGCGGCCAAAGCGGCGCGCGCGCATCGCATCCACGGTGGCGCGGATTAACTCGATCGGCGCGAGCATGTTGGTGTCGATGGCCGCCAGCCAGTCCTCACGTCGCCAGTCACGGAAATCGCCAGGCGGCGGACCGCCGGCGTTATTGATCAAAATATCGACCTGCGGGCAGGCGTCCAGCGCCGCGGCACGTCCATCCGGGCTGGCGATGTCGGCGGCGACCGTGCGGACCTCAGCCGCGCCGGGGTGTGCGCGCAGTATCGCCGCCGCCGCCTCCAGCGGCTCAGTCTGGCGAGCGACGATCACCAGGTTGACCCCCTCGGCGGCCAATGCGCGTGCGCAGCCCAGACCCAGACCCTTGCTGGCGCCGCACACCAGTGCCCAGCGGCCGGCGATTCCCAGATCCATGACGATGTCCTCGCAGAGCAAACCCTGATTATGAAATCAACGCCCGCTTAGGGGGAGGGGCTTTAGCCCCGATGCTTTTCGGCAAGGTAATGACGGCACCGTCGATTCTTTGCTTCCGGATCGACGCTTTAAATCGCGGCGCTGGCTCGCGCAGATTCACCGCCGCACGGCGAAAAAGTCCCGCAACACCGTGGCGACTTCGTCGGCATGACCAAGGAATGGCGCATGGCCGCCGCCGGCGATGGTGATCGCTTGCGCGCCCGGGGCAAGCTCGGCGGCGGTGTGGACGCCGCGCGCCGGGACCAGCCGATCGCGCTGGCCGGCGATCCACACGCTGGGCGTGTGCAGCGCGGGCAGTGCACGGCGCAAGTCGCTGCGCTCAAGTAGGCGTAAGCCCTCCTGCAAGGCGCGTGGTGCCGGTTCTCCACGTGCCAAGAGCATGTCCTTGAGCGTGCGCAGCTCGGTACGGCCGTGCTCAGCGCCGAGCGTATCAAGTGCTAGAAATCGCTCCAGCGTGCCACGGTAATCATGGGCCAGATCGTGACCGAATTGCTCGAACACGCTCGGCTCGACCGCGTCCGGCCAGCCCGGTCCGCGCACGAAGCGTGGGGTCGCTGCGAGCATCGCCAAGCCTTTCACTTGCGGCAACGTGGCGGCTGCATGCAAGGCGACCAGTCCGCCCAGTGACCAGCCCAGCCAGATCGCCGGCGGCGTTGCCGAGGCGATCTCGTGTACCAGGAACGGTAACGACAGCGCGGTGGTGTCATCACGGCTATGGCCGTGCCCAGGCAGGTCTACCAGGTGCAACTGGAAATGCGAGGCGAGTCGTTCGACCAGTGGCGCAAACACCCCGCCGTGCAGGGCCCAACCGTGGATCAGCACCAATGCCGGCCCCTGGCCGTGGGTTTCGATATACATCGTGTGGTCTTTCGCAATCGAGATGAGTTCAGCCCAGGGTGGGCGAGGAGACCTCGTACGCAGGCACGTTCGAGCGGCATACCGCGTCGCGTGCGCGCGCCAGCGCTTCGACCAGCGCCTGGACCTGAGCGGATGTGTGCAGCGCTGACAATGTGACACGTAGTCGCGCTTTGCCTTCCGGAACGGTCGGCGGGCGAATCGCGCCCACCAGGAAGCCGGCTTCCTCCAGCGCAGCGGCCATCGTCATCGCGCTCGCGTTGGGTCCGCACAGCAACGGCTGGATGGGCGTATCGGAGGGCATCAGCTCCAGACCGTAATGGCGGGCCCCATCGCGGAATGCGGCGATCCGCTCCGTCAGCCTTGCGCGGCGCCATTCGCTGCGCCGTGCAAGGCGGACCGCGGTTAACGAGGCGGCCGCTTGCGCGGGCGGCAATGCGGTGGTGTAGAGGTAGGGGCGCGCGGTTTCGGCTAAGTGCTGCACCAGCGCCTGCTCGCCGACTACGACCGCGCCCACGCCGCCCAGCGCCTTACCCAGGGTGACCAGCACCAGCGGCACGTCCTGCGCGTCCAGTCCGGCCTCGGCAACGCTGCCGCGGCCGTCGGGACCGAGCACACCCACACCGTGGGCGTCGTCCACATAAAACAGTGCCTGCTGTGCGCGCGCCACCCAGCTCAGGGAGCGTAGCGGGGCGACGTCGCCGTCCATGCTGAACACGCCGTCGCTGACCAGCATCGCGGCGCCTTCAGGGGCGGCCTCGAGCTGGCGCATCGCTCCTTGCGCATCCAGGTGCGGGTAGCGGCGCAAACGCGCGCCGGCCAAATGAGTGGCATCGATCAGGCTGGCATGGTTGAGCCGGTCCTGCACGCAGACATCCTGCGCGTCGCTCAACAGCGCCTGTTGTACCGCAAGATTGGCAGCAAAACCGCTGCCGAACAGCAGTGCGCTTGGATAGCCGAGCCAATCGGCGACTTCGTGTTCCAGGGCTTCGTGCAGTGCATGGTGGCCGCAGATCAGATGCGACGCCGTGGCGCCGGCGCCCTCATGCAAGGCGGCGTCCTGCAGCGCGGCCACAATCTCGACCTGCTGCGCCAACCCGAGATAGTCGTTTGAGCAAAACCCCGTCAGCCAGCGCCCGTCGATCTCCAGCTGGACGCCATCGCGGCGGCTGATAATGCGGCGCATCCGCAGCCGCCCTTGGGCCTGACGCTGCTGACGCGAGGTCTGGACGCGTTCGCGTAGATCGGGACGGGTCATCGCTGGCGCGCGCTAGGGCGTGTCTAGCGTGCGGGACACGCCGGATCCTTGCCGGACACGCTTGCGCACACCTTGCGTCGGCACTCCATGCCTTGGGTGGTGTTGGCTGGCGGGCAGCGGCGTAGCCGCGCCTGGACGCCGGACTGGGTCGATGCACTCTGGTCGATGCGGTCGAGGGCGGCGTTGTTGCGGTTTTGATCGGCTTGGATTTGCGCGATCAGCGCATCCATTGACTCGGGCTTCTGCTCGTTGGGTTTCTGCTTGATGATGCCGATCAGCGTGCCGAGCAAGTCGTCGTCGGACTGCTTGCCAGTTTTGCGGCGTTGGCCGGGGGTGACCGGCACGCGTTGGGCGGCGCCGGTCGCCGGTTCAGTACGAGCCAGCAATGGCGGCGCGGACCCAGGCGCGTCGGCAGTGGCAGTGGCAGTGGCAGCGGGTGTCGCCAAGGGTGTATCCGTCTGCGCCGGACTGATCGCCTCGGGTGCAGCTTCGTCAACAATCATCGCGCCGCCGGGAGCGGGCGAACTTTCAGTCGCCAGCGTCGGCGCGGCGATCGGGGGGGCGGCACCGAGAGAGGTACGGTCGGGGGCGTCGCCGGCGTCCTGATGCCAGCGGCCGATTGCCAGCATCGCCACTGCGGCCAGCGCCAGTAGCGTCACCAGGAGCGGCAATCGCCATGCTCTGTGGCGCACGCGAATGCGTGCGGGGGCGGCCCGCTCAGGTGCGCGGCCCTCCATGTCGGCCAGGATCCGGCTGGAGGACACAGGGCTTTTGCCGGCCGCAGGCGTGCCGGAGAGGAGACTTGGACGATTCATTCCGTCATTATTCAAGTGCTTCCAGTCCTTGGTAGATGGAGGCCGGACGAATGCCCGAACTTTCTGCATTCTATTGGCTGGACAGGGACCGTCAACCTGAGGGGGTTGTAAGACAACATGGTCGGAGTGTTGCTGGCCGCGATCGCGCTCGTGCTGGTGTTCGTCGCGGTGTGCGTGGGCCTGTTGTTTCCAGAGGTGGCCGCGCGTGCGCGGGCAACGTGCGGGCGCGCGTTGGCGCGCATCAGGCACGGGTGGCGGCCGCGACGCGCGCCTCGGTCTGCGGCCACGCTTGCCCGGGCTGCGGGCGATCTGCGGGGCAAAGTGTCGCGGCATCGCTGGGTGTTGTTGGCGGCGGCACTGCTGGTGGTGGTCCCGCCGATATTGATCCTGTCGCTACGCCGGAACGTGGTGTTGGACGACTTCCGTGGGGATGACATGACCGAATCGAGCGGCATGATCGCTCAATTGCTGCGCGGTGAGCGCCTGGTGCCGCCACCGCCGCCACCGCCCGCGCTGTTCACCACAGAAGAGATCCGACGCGAGCGGCCGGAGATCGTGAGCGCCGATCGTCGCTGGGATCAGGTTGACTCGAGTCTGCAGCAGCGGGTGCTGGCGATTTACGAAGTCATGCGTCGCCAATATGGCTATGAGATGGTGCTGGTCGAGGGCTATCGCAGCCCAGAGCGTCAGGCCGAACTGATGCAGGGCGGCATGGCGACCCGTGCCGGCGCCTGGCAGAGCTGCCACCAGTACGGGCAAGCGGTGGACAGTGCGCCGATCCGTGACGGCAAGCTGCAATGGAATATGGACGATGCCTGGACCCGCCGCGCCTACCAACTGTATGGCGAACTCGGCCGCGAGGCCGGGCTGACCTGGGGCGGTGACTGGCGCAGCATCAAGGATTACGTCCACTTGGAGGCCACCGCCGCCTGCCGCACGGCCCGTGCCGAACGGCGCGCCGGCCAAACGCAAGGATGAACTGGTCGGGACGGACTGGTATTGTTACGCCTAGCCGTCCGCCGCGATCGGGGAGGTAGGTGATGGAAAACCGGGTGAAATTCGATCAGGGAGCACTCTCATGTCACATCGCTTCGTTGTTGTGGGTGAGCGCCTCAATCGCAGTGGCAGTGCCAAGTTCGGCTCCGCCGCAGCGGGTATGGGCGTTGAGCGGACCTATAGCGCATCTGATGAAGATGAGGTGACCGATGCCGGTGCGGTGCCGAGGGGGAGCGGCGATCCGCGTTCGGGTATGTCCCGGCAAATCACCTTACGTCCCGATGCTACGTCGGTGCGGTCGCCGCCGCTGTTGTCCTTAGAGGCCAGACGCCAGCGGTTACGCGTAAGCAGTAAGCGATGAGGGGCGTACGTTATATGGATAGGGGCACGATATGGATAGAGGCACGTATTGGATAGGGGGCAGTAAAGTGCGTTCGCTGCGGAATACGTTGCAGGGGCATCGCAGGTCTGGTGGGCAATTGACCGATGATGGAAGGCCAGGCCTGACATGACCGGCTTCATGCGCAAAGCGACGGCGGCGGTGTGCGTGTTCGGCCTGACTTGGGCGGGCACCATTGCGTATTGGCGTCAGACTGGAAGCACCCCGAGTGGGCTGGAGATCCTGACCCTACTGGGCCTGGTGCCGGCGGGCGTGCTCGGAGGAGGCTGGATGTTGCGCGCGTTAGCGCTGCGCACGGCTGAGCGTGCAGCGGCGCACATCGCGCAGCCTGACGACGAATCGGCCCCGACCTCGGCCACATCGAGCGCCGAGACCGTAGCTTTGGCACCCGGGCTGGCGGTGTTGGCCGCAGAGGTGCGCTTGCCTGACGTGGCGACCCCGCCGGTACTGCTCACCCGGCCGATGACCGCGCCACGTCCGGGGCTGCATCCGCAGCTGAAGGATCACGATGGCCTGCCGGTGTTCGCGGGCTTTGTCGCCGACCTGCCCGACCCGCGTTCGGCTGAGTCTGATACCTCAATCGCACCGCGGTTTTCCCGCGTGCTGGCGCTACTCGAATCAATCCTGGATGAATTGACGGTGCAGGTCGCGCAGGCCCTCCCGGCGCTGCCGGTGGTCGAAGAGCGTGTGGTGGCCGGCTGGCGCCAGCAGCGGGCGCAAGAGGTGACGCGGGCGTTGATGGTCGAATGTCTGGTCGATGCGGACATGCCTGCCGTGCTGCGTACCCACCTGCATGAGGCGCTGTCTCAGCGCCTACAGACGGCGGGGCTGGATACCCGGCGATACTCGGTCGAGGTGATACCAGTGGCCGATGCCGGACAGGTATGGGAGCGATTGCGCCGCCTATCCGATGATGATGCCAGCGCTCCGTGCTGGCATTTGCTGTTGTCGGGCTGCTCGGCGATTGATCCACGCGTGATCGAGCGCTGGCAGGCACAGGGGCGGCTCTATCGTAGTGCCCAAGCCGACGGCCGGGTGCCCGGTGAAAGCGCGGCCGGCGTGCTGCTGGCCAATGCGGCGGCCGTGCGCGGGCAAGCGTACGCGCGTCTACAGCCACCGCTGTGTGTCGAGGTGTCGGCGGCTTCCGCCATGCCCATCGCACAACGTGCCCGCCTAAGTACCCAACTCGCTGGACAGACCCTCGACGCCAGTGCGCTGGCGCCACAGGCCGTCGGTTTCGTTATCAGCGACGCCGGTACCCAAGAGGGGCTGACCTCCGAGACGGGTCAAGTCGCCCACACGCTATGCCCCGATCTGGACATTGGCACCCAATGCTTGCCGCTAGCAACCAGCACCGGCGCGCTTGAGCTGAGCGCGCCGCTGGTGCTGCTGGCGCTGGCGCACGCACAGCTGCAGCAATCCGGGCAGGCCGTGCTGCTACTGGGCATTGACTTGCCCGATCGCCGTTGGGCGAGCGTTCTCCACCCTTCCCCCCTACCCGAAACGCTAGTCCGGCCCGAGGCGGCCGCGGCGGCCTAACCGGAAAGCCAGAGCGATGTTGAGTAATCTCAGGTACTACCTCAGCGACTACCGCGTATGGATGGTGGTCGGCTTAGTCGGCGCGGCTGCGCTGGCCTACTTCGGCGCCGACCAAGCACACCAGATCGGCGTGTGGGCGGCGCTCGTGTTGGTGGCGTTGTGTGTGGTTGTGCTGCTGGTGTGGCTGGTGCGGCGCTTGCTCGCCCGGCGTGCCTCCAAGCAGCTGGATGCAATGGTGCAAGATCAGGCTGACCGGGCGGTGGTGGCTGCGCAGCCAGCCCAACGTGCCGACACCGAGGCCTTGCGTACGCGGATGCTGGACGCGGTCAAGGCGATCAAGTCCTCGCGTATCGGTGTACTCAAGGGCAAAGCCGCACTCTACGAGCTGCCTTGGTACGCGATCATCGGAAATCCGGCGGCCGGCAAGAGCACGGCAATCCTTAATTCCGGATTGCAGTTCCCATTCCAGGACAACCGCAGCAACGTCATTCAGGGCATTGGCGGCACCCGCAACTGCGACTGGTACTTCACCACGACCGGCATCGTTCTCGATACCGCTGGGCGCTACTCGGTCAGCGCTGAAGATCGCACGGAATGGTTGACCTTCCTGGGGCTGCTGAAGAAAAACCGCCCGCGCGCCCCGATCAACGGCATCATCATCGCGGCCAGCATTGCCGAACTGACCGGGAGCAAACCCGAGTTCGCCATTGAGCTGGCCAAGGACCTGCGTCAGCGCGTGCAGGAAATCACCGAGCGGCTGGAAGTCTTCGCGCCGGTCTACGTGGTGTTCACCAAGGCCGACCTGATCGCGGGCTTTACCGAGTTCTTCCAGCGTTTGGATCCGGCCGAGCGCGAGAGCGTGTGGGGCACCACGCTGCCCTACGATCCCAATGCGCACACCGACGCCTTAGCCGCGTTTGATACCGGCTTTGAGGAGCTGGCCGAGGGGCTTAAGGAGATGAGCCTGGCGCATATGGCGATGCAACGCGGGCGTGAGGTGTCGCCGGGGCTGTTGACGTTGCCGCTGGAGTTCGTCGGCATCAAGCCGGCGCTACGCACCTTTATTGCGACGTTGTTCGAAGAAAATCCTTACCAATTCAAGCCGGTGTTCCGTGGTTTTTACTTCAGCAGCGCGCTGCAGGAAGGCCAGTCGGTACACCACGCCTCCCAGCGCGTTGGCCGTCAATTCGCGTTGCAGCCCGCTGCCGATAACGCCGATCAGGCGCCGAGCGGGCAAACCGCCTTCTTCCTGAAGGACCTGTTCCACAAGGTCATCTTCGCCGACCGACAGCTGGTACGGCAGTATTCCAGCCCCCATCAGAACCGCATGCGCTATGGCGTGTTTCTCGGCGCGGTGGGCGCGCTGGCGCTGGCACTGGGGCTGTGGACCTGGTCCTACACCACCAACGTACAGCTGGTGGAAAATGCCACGCGCGACCTGCAGCAGGCCGTGCGTTTGCAGCAAGGGCGGGTCGATCTGAAGTCGCGGATTGATGCGCTGTTGCTGCTGCAAGATCGTCTCGAACAGCTCCAGCGTTACCGCGCGGAGGGCGGGATCACCACCAGCCTGGGTCTGTACCAGGGCGGCAACATCGAAAAGAAACTGATGGCCGAGTATTACCACGGCATGCGTCAGGTCATGCTCGAACCGGCCACCGCTAACCTGGAGACGTTCCTGGCGCAGGTGGTGAGCCGCCGCAACGAGCTGGGCCAGGCCGCGCCGGCTGCGGCAGAGAGCGAGACGCTCTATCAGGACGCCTCGCCGACCAGCACCAATGACGCCTACAACGCGCTCAAGACCTACCTGATGCTGGGTAATCCCAAGTACGTTGAAGATGCCCACCTGGCCCAGCAGCTCACCCTGTTCTGGCGGACCTGGCTGGACGCCAATCGAGGGCAGATGACCCGTGAGGAGATGCTGCGTTCGGGCGAGAAGCTGATGACCTTTTACGTTGCACACGCCTCTGATCCGGCCTGGCCGCAGATTCAGACCAAGGTGGCGCTGGTCAACGACAGCCGCGAAGCGTTGGCACAGGTGATGAAGGGCCAGCCGGCGATGCAGCGGGTGTTCGCGCAGATCAAGGCGCGTGCGGGTGCACGGTTCGCAACCGTCACCGTCGGCTCGCTGATTGGTGATGAACGTAACGGCGGTGCGATCACCGGCAGCTATGCGATTTCCGGCGCGTTCTCGCGGCAGGCGTGGGAAGAGTACGTCAAGGACGCAATTTCCGAGGCCTCCAACACGCAACTGTCCACCACCGACTGGGTGTTGGGTACCACCGAGCAGAGCGATCTGTCGCTGGCCGGCAGTCCCGAGCATATTGCCCGCGAGCTGACCACGCTCTACAAGCAGGAATACGCCAAGGAATGGCGCAAGTTCGTTGCTGGCCTGAGCGTGGCGTCATTCGATGACTTCGACCAGGCGGTGCAGCGCATCAATCGCATTGGCGACCCTGCGAACTCGCCGTTGAAGCTATTGCTACAAAAGATCGGTGATCAGACTATCTGGGACAACCCGATCGCCGAGGCGCGTACCAAGAAGGCCACTAAGGGCTTTGTGGTCTGGTTCCAGCGTACGATTCTGCGTCGCGATCCGGAAGCGGCTGCCCAGCAGTTGCCGGTCGGACCGGTCGGCAAGGCGTTCGATGGTCTGGCCCGATTGCTCGTGCCGCGCCAGGATCAGCCACCGGTGATCGACGCCTACTTCCAGACCTTGGCCAAGCTGCGCACGCGGCTAAACACGATCAAGAGCCAGGGCGAGACCGGAGTGGGCGCACGCAAACTGATGCAGGACACCTTCAGCAACGAAGGCTCCGAGCTCAGTGCCGCACAGTCGTTAGTTGACGAGCAAGTGCTGACGGGACTGGACGATGACCAGCGTGAGGCGATCAGGCCGCTGCTGCTGCGGCCGTTGACCCAGACCTTCGCCGCCTTGGTCCCGCCGACCGAGGCCGAGATCAATCGGGGCTGGACCGCACAGGTCTACCAGCCGTTCAACAACGGCATTGGCAAGCAGTACCCGTTCAACCTCAACAGCGACGTAGACGCGGCCGCCAGTGACATCGCTGCGATCTTTGGCAGCAACGGCGCGGTGGCGGCCTTCAACAAGGATGCCTTGGGGACGCTGGTGATCCAACGTGGGCCGCTGCTGCAGCCACGGCGCTGGGCCGGCATGGGTATCACCCTGTCCGATGCTCTGGTGGCCAATTACGGCAATTGGGTCAGCGGTCAGGCGGCCGGCGGCGAAGCGGATACCACCATCTTCCAGATCAAGCCCGCACCGGCCACGGGCGCGACTGAATACACAGTGGAAATCGATGGTCAGGTCCTGCGCTACCGCAATACGCCACCTGACTGGAGCACGATGCAGTATCCCAACGCGGGCGTGGCACCGGGCGTCAAGATCACCGCCGTCACGGCCGACGGACGTAACCTGGATGTGATCTCGGTGCCCGGTCCCAACGGATTCGTACGCTTGATGGAAGCGGCTTCGATCGAGACGTTCGATGACCACACTCGTCTGACGTGGACCCGCGACAACGTCTCGATCACCGTCGACATGCGTGTGGTGCGTCGTGCTGGCGCGGCCGCACAGGGAGGCGATTGGCAAAAGGGCTTGCAGCTGCCGACGACGGTGGCGGGCGCCGCCCCGGCTGCTCCGTCCACACCCGCCGCCCGGAGCGGGGGTGCTCAATGAGTCGAGATGTAACCGCAACGGTGTCGTACTTCGGCAAAGTGCCCTCGCGCGGCGACTTTGTGCGCGCTTCCGACAACCACCAGCTACTCGGCTGGCTCGATCGTTGGGCCGGCCAGGGGGTGGAGCTGCTGAGCCAGAGTCCGGACTGGAAACGGGTCTACGATGCGGCCCCGGGCGTGCATTACGCCTTTCTCGGCTCGCGCAGCCGGACCGTATTGGCCGGCCACCTACACCCCAGTCACGACAGCTCCCAGCGGCGCTTTCCACTGCTTTCGGCGGTGAGGGTGGAAGCTGTCGACCCGCTGGCGTTCATCGGCCGTGCGCCGTTGGCGATGAACAAAGTCTGGGCCGGCCTGTCACGGCTGGCTACGCAGGCCTCGACGGATGAGGACGCCAGCGCGGCACTGGCCGAGATGGCCGAAGCCCGCTTCGTCCTCAACCCGGATGCGCAGGCGTACAACGCCACGTTCAAAGACTTTCTGGACATGCAGACGCTGGTTTCGCTGGAGGGCCTGCTCCAGGCCGCCGGCCACGCCGATGTGCGCCTGCGCCAGACGCTGCCGGCACTGGGCCTGCTGTTGCAGCCGGTTCTGGCCGGCGGCAACGTCAACGTCGACAAGGCCCTGGCGTTCCCGCTCCCTGCCGATGCCCTGTATCGACCGTTGGTGGCCGCCTTCTGGCTCGACATCGTGGCCTGCTTTGTCGGGCGCTCCGATCTGGAGCTGGCGGTGCTGATCCGCGACGAAGCCGCCCCGCAGCTGTTGGTGGGCTTCAACGGCGCCGATCCACAGATCTTGCGCGCGGCGCTGGACCCGCGTGCGGCTGGCGATTTCCTGATCCATGTACAGGCCGCCGACTGGGTCGACGACTATCTGCACGCGGACTACCACCTCAACCGTTTCGCCAGCTACCTCGAACGCGACAAGCTTGCGCTGGGCACCGCCCGCAAGTTGTTTGGCGAAACCTTTCTGGGAACCTGAGCATGCGCTTCCATCCCGTCATTTCCCTGATCCTGTGCGCGTTGGTATTCCCCGTCGCGCACGCACAGACCGCGCCCGGATCGCGCCCGGTCATAGCGGAGGGCGTCGTGCCCGACCAGGCCACCAAGGCGCGTATCCTGGACAACCTGCGCAGTGTCTATGGTCAGACCCAGGTGATCGACCGCGTCCAGGTCGAGTCCGTGCCTGCCCCGCCGAACTGGGGTGAATATGTCGCGGCGATGATTACCCCGGGTCTCAAGCGGGTGTCACCCGGCAAGCTGGAGGTCAACGGCCAGGCCGTGCGCATCAGCGGCCAGGTGGTCAACGAAGCGCAGCGCCAGCAGGTCGCCAGCGACCTGAGTCTGGCCAGCAATACCGCCTATACCGTGACCAACGCGCTGCGCATGGGCGGATCGGCCCAGCAGGTGCTCGACCAGACCCTCGCCAACCGCATCATCGAGTTTCAGAGCGGCAGCGCCCGGTTGACCCCGGCGGGTGTGCGCATCCTCGACCAGATGGCCGAGAAGATGGCGCAGATGCCGGATGCCCGCTTCACCATCATTGGCCATACCGACAATGTCGGCCTGCGTGACAGCAACGTCGGGCTCAGCCAGGCACGCGCCCAGGCAGTGAAGGCTTATCTGGTGCAGAAGGGCATCACCGCACAGATGGATGTGGTCGGCAAAGGCCCGGACGAGCCCGTAGCCGACAACAGCACGCCCGACGGTCGCGCACGCAACCGCCGTATCGAGTTCAAGATCCAGTAATTACGGCGGCCGGCGCTGCATCCGCCCGGCCGCGTGGGTGCCCGGCGGCCGTTACTGGCCGTCGAGGTTCTGGTCGATGTCGAGCATCTCTTCCATTTGCCGCAGCACCATGTCGTCCTTGACCACGCGGCGCAGCCACACATGCAGCGGCATTTCGCCCCAGCGCGCGGCCTTTTCGGCCAGATAGGCCACCGGACTGTGCGGCTCGGTCCGGCGGAAGAACTCGGCCACCTGACGCAGCTGCACTAAGGCCTCTTTGCGCGAGGTGGGCGCCCCCCCGGGGCCGCGTGCGGGTGCACGTGACTCGAGCTCGGGCGCCGCTGCCACCGGCGCGGCAGCAACGGCGGGTGCGGCATCCACTGCCGACGCATCCGTGCCATGGTCCAACAGCAGCCCAGACTCGCGTGCGAACCGCTGTGTGGTGCGTTGCAGGTGCTCCACCTGTTCGCGTACCGCACTGAAACTCGGCCCATCCAGTCCCAGCCGCGCGTCCACCGCCGACTGCAACGCGATCAACGCCTCACCGCAATCGGACAGCGCCGCCAGCGTCTGACGGTAGAACTCACCGGGGGTATCGCGCCGGGCCGCTTCGAGCTGTTCCAGCCCCGGCCGGCCGTCGCCGGCCTCCTCCTGGCCCGCGCGTGCGTGTACCGCCTCGAAGTCGGCCAGCGTAAAGCGGCCCTGCGGAGCGGACACGATCGGGGTGCCGCGCAGCCACTGTAGCGAGTTGGCCAGCAACCAGCTCAGGTTGCCGATACGCTCCTCCTGATCGCCGTCGTAGGCGGCAGGATGCACCTCATCCCAATAGCGCTCGCACAGACCGGCGACCAAGTGGTAGCCCTGTGTCAGCCCGGCAAACCCCTGAGTCTGCGAGGCCGCCTCGACCAGCCAGCCGGCCAGGCGCAAGTCCTTGGTGCGGGTCTGCAACAACTCCGCGCAGAGCCGCTGCGCGTTATTCCAGTCCGCGTACTTGATCTCGGTTTGCCACTCGCCCTGATCCAGGGTCGGGTCGTCCGCACGGCGGTACTCCTGGATGCGGTCGAACTCAGGGGAAAAAGACAGATCCTCGCCCGTTGGTGAGGTATCGGAAATCGGGGCCAGCAGGGCATCCAGATCCAGCATGGCAAATCTCGCAGATAGCAGAAGACGCCGATTCTAACCCGCAGCCTACGTGGGACGGCACCACCGACGGTCATGCATGTGGCCGGCGCGGGTGAGTGTCCGCCTGGGGCAGAAGCGCGTGGTCCGGTCGGCCTGTGTTCGTCGGCAAGTTGCATGTGTCCATCGGGGGTGGAAGCGGCTCACGATGATGTTTCCGAGTCAACGTCGAGCGCGCTACGCCAAGAACACTCCGTTTCGTCGGGTGTCCTCCGGCAACAAGGGCGAGCGCGCAATCCAGTTTTTTGAGCGGCCGTACTCCACGGCATCGCGGAGGATCTCGACCTCCATGGTCTTCTTGCCTAGCAAGCGTTGCAGCGCTTGAATCTCCTTGAGCGCTGCCGCGAACTGCGAGGCGGGGACGACCTCTTCTCCGGCCTGAACCGCCGTCAAGCTGCCGTCCTGATACAACTTGCGCCAACGAAACAACTGATTGGCGTTGACACCGTGGTGGCGAGCCACCACGGACACCATCTTCCCGGGCTCATAGGTCTCCCGGACCAAGGCCAGCTTTTCTTCGCTGTTCCTGCGCCGTCGACGTTCCGGGCCCAGCACCCAGGATCACTCCCTTCGTAAGACATAGGCTTGAAACCAGTCATTGGACTGCCTCCTAGTTTAAGCGTGTCTCAGTGTCCTCGAATCTAGGGGGCACTCCAGGCCGTATGCTTAACCGCGCCCGCCAACGATCTCAGCTAGCGCGACAAACCATAGGCGGCCGCTAGCTTGGCCAGTTCAGTCTTTTGCGGTTCCCAGCAATGCCATATACGGTCAGCCCAAGCTTCTACCGCCTCTATGTGCTGTTGGCTGTTCTTGGTAGCCAACAATGGCTCGCACGAAATGCCGAGCAAGCTCGCAGGCGGCGAAAGCCAAATGCTATGCACAGTCGATTTTGCTGCGACTTCGCCGCGAATATGTCGAAGTTTGACTTGGCCGACGCTAAATATCCGATTGAAATACAGTGCCAGTAGATGGGAATTAAATGCTGATAGCGTTGGACGGTCGCGCGCCTCCCCGGGATGTTGCGCCATATAGGCATCGACCGTCAGGTGATGAATCGCCATACGCGCCGGATCTGAATACTCATTGGCCAGAATTTCGGTAAAGGTGCCCCAGCAGCGATGCGATGCGAGCACCGTCACCGGTGGCGTCACTTCTCCGGCAGAGAATGACATGCCGCAACGCGGGCAGGATTCCGATGAATGATTTGTCGCCATTTTTTTCGAGTCACTTATCAGGAGGGGGGGGCGGGTATCAAAGCAGTATCGCCAGATTTAAAGCAAAATCACCTGTACTTCGTCAATTGAGCCGAACAAGGTCTGCGCCAACCAGTCATAACGGACGGTTCGGTTATAGCGCTCAACATAAGCGTTCTGTTGTGGCTTGCCTGGCTGGATATGTTCGAGTCGAATGCCACGCTGCTCGGCCCATGTCAGTAACGCGCTACTAATGTATTCAGGGCCGTTGTCGCAGCGAATGACGCTAGGTTGACCACGCCACTCGATAATCTGCTCCAACGAACGAATTACACGCATGGCTGGAAGCGATAGATCCACTTCGATTCCAATGCCTTCACGGTTGTAATCGTCGAGCACGTTGAATAAGCGAAAGTTACAGCCGTCAGCGAGCTGATCGTGCATGAAATCCATCGACCAAACCTGGTTGATGGCAGTGGGCACGGCCAAGGGTTGCGGCTTTTCGCGAACCCATCGCTTCTTGGGTTTGATACGCAGGTTCAACTCTAACTCGCGGTAGATGCGATACAAGCGCTTGTGGTTCCAGCCATAGCCTTTCACGTTGCGCAGATGCAGAAAGCACAGACCGAAGCCCCAGTTCTTTTGGTTGAGCGTCAGGCGCACCAGCCAGTCGGCGATCACCGCATCCTCGCTCGCTTGCTTGGGCTTGTAGCGATAGGCCGTCTCGCTGAGCGAAAACTCGGTGCACGCTTGTCGAATCGTTGCGCCTCTGGTTTGGACTGCCCATTGGGCCATCTCGCGGCGCTGAGATAGCCTCACCATTAATGAGATGGTCCGCCCCCTCCTTTCCGGCGAGATACTCGCCACGTCACCCACCGGAGGATCGACCATGCGTCATTCAAGCCAAGCCCAAGCTGTCACGCTGTATGGCATCGATATCGGCAAGAGCCTGTTTCATGTCGCCGGTCTGGATCGAATCGGCCAGGGGGTGCTGCGATCCAAGTTCCGACGCAATGCCTTGTTACAGTTCTTCTCGAATGCTCCGGTGGCCATCGTGGCAATGGAGGCCTGCCCAGGCTCGCAATGGTTGGCACGCAAACTGACCCGGTACGGACACGCCACCAGGATCGTGCCCGCCCAATTCGTCAAGCCCTACGTCAAATCCAACAAGAACGATACCGTGGATGCCGAGGCCATCGCCGAAGCCGCTTCACGTCCCAGCATGCGCTTTATTGCCATGAAACGGCCTGACCAGACCGATTTGCAGGCACTGCATCGGGCGCGTGATGGGTTGGTCTATCAGCGCACGGCCTTGGTCAGCCAGATGCGTGGCTTCCTGCTTGAATACGGTATCGCTTGCCGTAAAGGCGTAGGGGCCTTCAAGTTGGATCTGGCCGATGCCCTTGGAAATGCCGAAAACGACTTGACTCCTGCATTCAGGAAATTACTGGCCTCTTTGCGCGCCTACTTGGCGGAACTGGAAGACCACATCGAGCAGTTCAATCAGGAAATCGAGGCGATTGCTGATCGAGATGACACCGCACGACGACTGATGACGATCCCCGGTATCGGTCCATTGGCCGCCACTGCGCTTATTGCTGCCGCAGGCGATGCGCGTCAGTTCAAGCGAGGACGGGATCTGTCGGCCTGGCTCGGGTTGGTTCCTGCCCAGTACTCCACCGGCGGTAAACCCACGTTACTGGGCATCAGCAAACGGGGTAACACTTACATCCGGCGATTATTGATCCATGGGGCACGTTCGTGTGTCGTGCATACCGACCGCAGTCGCCATCGGTGGGGAGCTTGGCTCGATGCCCTGGCCGTGCGCGTTCACGTCAACAAGCTCACCGTTGCGCTGGCCAACAAGATTGCACGAATGGCTTGGGTTGTCCTGACAAGGCCCGGCGCTACCTACCAACGACAGGATCCCCGGTTCGCTGCTTGACACGCTAACCCTATCCACTTGCCTTCACTGCGTTTGCGATGCCCGTAGGGAGATGACACCAGCGTCGATCGACGCACCGTAAATCCGACCAAAAAAGCGGGCTATCAGCCCGGACCAGTTTGATGGGAACGGTGCGTGCGAATCTCATCATGGCCTGGTGGCCAAAAGCTGCCGACTTGCAAGAGGCCGGATACATGTGTGCAAACGGTTCAGGTCATCCAGCTACGGTCCTTGCAGACCGGGGGCGGACCATACATTTTTTGCCATCGCCTCCCGAAGGATGTCGGCGCCCATCTGCGACTCGGCATACATCTTCTTGAGCCGCCGGTTCTCGTCCTCAAGCTCTTTCATGCGGCCCATCAGCGACGCATCCATGCCGCCGTATTTGGCGCGCCACTTATAGAAGGTAGTCGAGCTGATGCCATGCTCCCGGCAGAGCTCCGGGACGGGTGTGCCGTCCTCGGCTTGCTTGAGCACAGCGATGATCTGGCTGTCAGTGAAACGGGACTTTTTCATTGAACCTCCTCGGGAAAGATTACGAGAAAATTCCACTTTTAGCGGCTGCTAATTTACGGGGGGATTACCCGGTGCCGCGCTGCCAGGCAAACTGCACGCGCACCTGATGCTCGCGGTTGGGGCTGACAGCGGCGTCGGCCAGGCCGACCACGCGCGCGGTCTGGGCTCCGCTGGCGATGGGGCGCCGGCGCGGCCAGGCGCGCAGCGCGGTACCGGCCGGCACTGCGGTGAAGCGGTTGCGGTAGCTGCCCGGCTCCAACGGCGGGGTGTCATGCAGCGGGTCGATACCGGTCTTGAGGTTGTTGCGCGCGGCATGCTCGACCGCCACGGTCAGGAACTGCGCCTGCGGGTATTGGGCGTGCTGGGATAGCGTAAAGCGCTGGCCAGCGCCGAGCCGGCGCACACTGCCAGGCTATATTTTTAGGATGACGAGAAATTATTAAAACCTATAGGATGTTTGTTTTTATTCAACACTGATACTTTTAATTAGTTTTTCTTGCCAACTCAAATGATTGGGGCTATCCGATTTTTTGTCACACAATGAAACGAGAACGGCTGATTTATTCCCATAGACTATGCTGTTCCAGCATTCATATGTCTCCTCTGTGTCCTCCAGGAACTCTGAATTATCAGTAGGCTTAGTATATGTGACATTTATTATAGAAACATATGTCTCCGATCTAATTGGAATTTTAATATTTACGATTTTTGAGGAAATAACTTCCTGTTTAACATCTCGGGCTTCGTCCCGATATGACTCAATCGTGAGTTTTGGATTTCCATTAACTATTTCGAAGTTTCCAAAATGACCAGTCCCGGAAAGTATTTTTCTATCTGATGTTATATAGCTGGAAAAGAAGCTGCCAGAGGATAAGTAATTTAGAGTGCATTCTTCGCCCTCGGGCAAATGATCGAATTCTAAGTCGGTCGTAAATGAGTAATTGCAGATTTTCTTAAGGTGATATTCTTTACATAAAGCAGGTGTGGGTGAGTAGGCAACGAGTAGGGCAATAATTGCAGGAATATATTCAATAATCATTGATTACCTTTTTTAAGGTCGCACGGGCACCGTCGCCTGCCACTACAAAGACTATTTTAAAGGATTTAATCCACTTCAAATGAAGTATGTCGAGCGGCGTGGGTATCGTGTAGTTAACCTTTTGGCTCAAACGCCACCAACGCGTATGAGCTACTGTCTATGTGAAACCGTGCATCTAGCCATTCCTGAGGGGGCACAAATTGCCAAGGAGGGGGCGCCTGCTGATTAAATAATTCCACCTTCGGACATTTCAAGGAGGAAAGCCTCTTGTGTCCAACCACTATGATCCGCTTTGCTTCATCTTCTGAAATAGTCTGCTGGCCATCAGGTATAAATACCGTTGAAGCCTCCGGTGAGTGGCATAGCTGAGCATCCGTACCAACTAGGTACACTTCGCCAAGAAGGTATTCTTTCCTAACCCCATTAGTTCTCGTAATGGATAAAATAACGTCTTGAGTTCCGTCCCCGTTTACATCAATAAAAATGGGCCTTGAAATAGCAACACACGGCTCATAATCGTCAGAAAATCCTGAATTTCTCCTTTTCAGAAAATTCGCATTAATATGTCTGTTTTCTGTCTTGACTACAATCAGCTGACATTGCTGAAGAGGTTCGCGATCAACGGAATTTTGTGTGGAAATGACAGGAATGAAGACCGATACCTGATCGCCGTGCTGGACCTTGAATGCAATAGATGAAAATAGCTTTGGCGTATCGGATGCAGGCTTTTGACTGGCCGCAATAAGCGTACGAGCAGCCTGCTGTGCATCCGGCGATAGTCTAGCAACGGGCGTAACCTGAACGTTCGATTCGCTAGCTCTACAGTCGGGAGTCACGATGAATAATACGCAGTTAAAAAAGAATAGCAGGACAGAGTGCCGATGCATGAGTTCCACTATTTGGGCGAGGGACATTGTGGTGTGTAATAGATATCACTTGAATCAGTCTATTGCCACGTGTTGCAGTAAAAGCAGCAGTTGCGGCCTGATCGTTCGAATCGCCTCGATAGCGCTCGACACATGTTGAGTAATGTAGCCGTTCGGCGCAGCTGAAGTCACCGTTTGCGTATGGATACTGCACGATGTTGCGCTCACATTGAAACGAAACGCGGCTTGGCAGATAGCCGGCGGAGATCCGTTTGGCGATCGCGTGTGCATCCGGGGCCGGTATCCCCTTACAACAATAAATTGCGCTAAGTGCATTCCAAAACTACATAATGTCGTATAGACGTTTCAGGGAAATACAATGCCTTTAAGATCGTCTCTTAACACCGAATTGGTTTTATCCTGATCGGAATAAAAAATGAAATTTATATGTAACTTCCCGCCGTCAGCAGAAAATGCGCCGTAATTTTTTTCCTTCATCTCAGATCCAACTAATTCTATATTATTATTACAGCTGGATATCAATATTCTTGATATAATTTTTGGTGAATTTTCTATATCAACCACGTTGAGCATTTTTTCTAATCCGGAACCGCATTCTCCCATCCCATCGCCGGCTGATGAACGTCTAGCCGATATGTAGAGAATTTTATTTTGTTTTAGGTATGGCTGAAGGTTAATTGGAAGAAATTCAACATCGTTTGACATCCCCACAATTTCGGGATCGTAGTGCGATGGAATGCGCTCTATTACATGGGATTTTCCGTTTTTAGAGAGAGCTATTTCTTTGCAAGATGGATTGTATTTAAGGTCGTACTGGACATTTTTATATTTTATTTTGGAGATAGGCCCGGTTTCTGAATTGTTATTTGAACAGGCCGGTTGAATTTTTACGCCGGGTAATTGTTGGGATGCGCACACTATCGGAAATGTAATTAAAAAAAATACAATAAATATTTTAATTGCTGTTGATGTGTTGGGCATAGTAGCGACCCGCTTTTTCAGATTTTTCCTCTTCTCCCTTTCGTAGCTGATAAAGCGTCTTGCCTGAGTTTTTTCATTATCCATATATCCGCCTTTGTTAGACTCGGCATCATCAAAAAGATAGCTGAAATCAATAGCCTACATGTTTGCTATGCCTTCCCGGCCAGTCGCGGAACCGGCATTCCGCTGTTGGAAGGGGCGTAGCCGGCGATCTGGCCCTGAGCGTCGCGCAGGTTCAGGCCGATCCCGCCTTCCGGGATGTAGCTGTTGCGGGTGCGGTTTTGATCTTTGGCTTTCTCGCCTACGGTGTAGACGGACTGCCCCCAAAACGCCGGACGTGCTTTTTTGGCATCCAGGGCTTTGTAGCCCTCCCAATCGAGCAAGTGCAGGTAGCAGCTGTAGAAGATCAGCGAGGGCTGTGCTTGGTTTTGCTGACTGGTACTGGCGGACTGCGAGGTCGCTTGGCTATCGGTTGCAGTGCCGCTACCGCTTGCGGTGTTGGTGGACGACGTAGTCGCCGTTTGCGGCGCAGCCGGAAGCTCCAGCCGATGTCGGACCAACACGAATCCACGGGAGTACTTGGCCTTGCCGGTGCTGTAGGAGGTGGTCGGGTACTTGGAATCGACCTGATAGGCGACGACTTCGCCCTCACCAATGCAGCGGATGCCCTGGTCTTGGGCAAGGGTCTGCTTGGTCTGTGCATCAAAGTGGATGCCGCCGTGCCATTGCCCATTGGCTCCGATGGGATAGAAGCCATCGCTGGCGCGCGCCAGCGCTTCGAAATACGTCTTCGAATCGTCTATCTCGGTGGTTTTGCCCTGTGCGTCGGTCTGCTGAAACGGATAGACCAGCTTGCGGATTTTTTCCGGTGTCTTTTCTTGGCTATCGGCCATGTCGATGTCGTCCTTGTAGAGATCAGCCGGAGAAGTCCAGCATGCGATCCGGTTCCAGATGTACCAGGCCATCGGGTAGCGTCAGTGTGCTATCCCCACTCTCCGCGCCCAAAAACGCATGCTGGGCGGCCTTGACGGTAAAGTTCCCCGAGCAGGCAAACGTCACATTACCGCCTTCCAGGGTCAGGCTGCTTTGCCCGGCTTGCAGCACCAGTTTGGAATGGGCCATGACCACCACTTCCTCGTCGGTGGCGGTGATGGTCACCTGTTGGTCGGCCAGCAGTTCCAACGTGTTGGTGTGGGCCTGCACGCTGACCGGGCCGGCGGCGGAGATCACGCGCAGC
>Cebus_capucinus_imitator_PRJNA485217_SSR047__coassemble_987_pt1 | contig 82843 bp, 72 predicted proteins | sample Cebus_capucinus_imitator_PRJNA485217_SSR047__metabat2_high_PE_004 | metagenome-assembled genome bin Cebus_capucinus_imitator_PRJNA485217_SSR047
GTTGACCTATATAACAAAACCGGTCACAATGATAATGCCCGGCCGGTCATTATGTAAATGACCGGTTTGTTAGTTGACTTATATAACAAAACCGGTTACAATGATAATGATCGGCTAGTCATTATGTAAATGACCGGTTTGTTAGTTGACTTATATAACAAAATCGATCACAATGATAATGACCAGCCGGTCATTATGTAAATGACCGATTTGTTATATATAGGGAGTTGACTTATATACCAAAACCGGTCACAATGATAATGACTTAGGCGCGCGCATGTGGCGCGTCGGGTGCGCGGTAACGAACCGTGACCTGAGCGCCGCGTGTCGGCAGGCGAATGTCAAGCACGCCGCGCTGTAAGCCTGGCAGGCTCGCCAGTGCCGCCTGCACTCGCATCAGATCCGGTCGGGCCCGTTTGCCATCGCGAATGCCGTGATCGCTTACCGCCGCCGAGGGCCCGCCAAGCAGCCAGGTCAGTCCGCGACGGTAGCCGTCGTAGGACCAGTACAGACCGGTCAACGCGATGGTCAGGTATAGCAGCAGACACCACGTACCGACCACCGAATGCAGGCTCCACAGTAAACCCCGGCCCCGACGCTGCCATTCCACTACGGCCCAGGTGCGCCCGTTCCACCACCGCCGCGGCCAGCGCAGATAGAGCCCGGAGAGGCACAGCAACAGCAGGATCACCACACACGCGCCGGTGATCACCTTGCCACGGCTGCCAGCGGCCAGATGTCGGTGCAGGTCCTCGATTAGTTGGAACAGTGCCACCCCGCGCGGCGCCGCCAGTCGCTGTCCGCTATAGGGATCGAAATAGAAATCGACTCGCCCGTCGGCAGTTTGTGCACGCAGTCGTGACAATCGCTCGCCGGTTGGATCAATGGTCAGCCGCGACAGTCCCGAGCCCGCGCCCAGACCTAACTGCTGGGCCAACTCGGGTAACGGCGCTATCCGCTCACCGCGATCATGCCGTGCAGCGACCACCGTCTGCACCGGATTCAGCGCATGCAGCGCTTCATCCTCGAATGCCAGAAGCGCCCCGGTCAGGCCCATTAGCGCCAACACCGCGCCGGCACTGATGCCGAGCAGCCAGTGCAGCTGGAACACGATCTTCTTGAACATCAACCGGCGCGGGAGGCGATCAGACTTTCCATTCTAGAGGTGAATCATTTTGTGCGGCACGCGAGCGTTGACCGGGGGGCTTGCCAGTTTCTACATACCGCTTTTCTTTGCACAGGCCAAAAAGTGACTCGCCGGAAGGCGACAACCCGTTGCTCCGGCGGACAGTCCGCGTCAAGCAGCACCGTGGAAGCCCGATCGCAGCTAGGGGCTTCTACGGATGCAGGGTCGATTTTCATCACCCAATCCCGTAGGAGCGCGCCTTGCACGCGAAGATGCATTGCGAGTAAAGCCCTCGCGGGCAGGGCCCGCTCCTACAGATAGCGGGCTGGCCTGAAACGCATGGGTTCGGTCCCTGCTGTCAACCTTCCTTGAGCCAGCGCGCCACCTGCGGCGCGAAATACGTCAGCACGCCATCGGCGCCGGCGCGTTTGAAGCCCAGCAACGATTCAAGCACACAGCGACGCTCGTCCAGCCAACCGTTGGCGAAGGCCGCCTTGAGCATCGCGTACTCGCCGCTGACCTGATAGGCGTAGGTCGGCACCTTGAATTGCTCCTTCACCCGGCGCACCACATCCAGGTAAGGCATGCCCGGCTTGACCATCACCATATCGGCGCCCTCCTCCAGGTCCAATGCGATCTCCCGCAATGCCTCATCGCCGTTGCCGGGATCCATCTGGTAGGTGTTTTTGTCGGCCTTCCCCAGGTTGCCCGCACTGCCAACCGCATCGCGAAATGGGCCGTAGAAAGCCGAGGCGTATTTGGCCGAGTAGGCCATGATGCTGAGATTGAGAAAATCCGGCTCGGCATCCAGCGCGCGCCGAATTGCGCCAATGCGCCCGTCCATCATGTCGCTGGGTGAGAGGATGTCCACGCCCGCCTCAGCATGCGAGAGCGACTGTTTGACCAACGCCTCGACGGTAATGTCGTTGAGTACGTAGCCCGTGCCGTCGATGATGCCGTCCTGCCCATGAGTGGTATATGGGTCCAGTGCCACGTCCGTCATCACCCCCAACTCCGGGAAGCGCGATTTCAGCGCGCGGATCGTGCGCTGGGTCAGTCCATCCGGGTTCCACGCTTCGGCCGCGTCCAGGCTCTTGGCATCGGGATCGATCACCGGGAACAGGTCGATCACGGGTATGCCCAGCGCCAATGCGTGCTCAGCCTCTTTCAACAACTCATCGATCGACAGCCGCTCAACCCCGGGCATCGACGGTACCGGCACGCGCCCGGCACGGTCGTGCACGAAGACCGGCCAAATCAGATCATCGACGGTGAGGGTGTGTTCGCGCATCAGCCGGCGGGTAAAGTCGTGGCGGCGCATGCGGCGCGGGCGGTAGTGCGGGTGAGCCATGGCGGGACGTCTCTGGCGATGGAAGGAGGGCTATTGCAGCAGGTAGTCGCGAGGCAGTAGCAGCGGCGGTAACTCACGCTCACCGAGCGCCTCGCGCTGGTCGATCTCGATAACGCGCACCAGTGCGTCGATCGGCAAGTCGTTGGGCTCCAACCCAAACGGCTCTTCGAGCTCGTCACCAAGCTGGTCCAGGCCAAAGAACGCGTACGCCAGCACCGCCGAGACGATCGGTGTCGCCCAACCCAGCGTGGTCACCAGCCCGAACGGCAGCAGCACGCAAAATAACCAGGCACAGCGATGCAATAATAAGGTGTAAGCGAACGGTAACGGGGTGCCGGCGATTCGCTCGCAGGCGGCCTGAATCGAAGCGAATGCGTGAACGCGTTCGTCCAGTTGAGCATACAGGTAGGGGTCCAGACGACCCTCACGCAACGGCAGCGCCAGTTCGGTGGAGATCAGCGTCAGCAACTGGTCAGGCACGTTGCTGCGTCCGCGCAGCACAGCGACATCGTGCCCAGGCAGCCAGGACCGCGCCGCAGCCTGCATGTCGCGCCCGCGCAAGCGCGCGGCCAATGCATGCGCGAATCCCGACACCAGATAGCCTACCCGCTGGCACCGCGCCGGGTCGTCCGCCAGCAGCACCGAGCACTGGCGCGCCAGGCTACGCGTCTCATAGACCAGCTGGCCCCACTGCTTGCGGGCCTCCCACCAACGTTCGTGGCAAGCACTATTGCGAAAACTGAGGAAGATCGACAGTACCAGGCCCAGCAGACTGAAAGGCACCACCGTGACGCGGTGGATGCCAGGCGGGTGGGCGAGTTCGGCGAAGGCGGCCACCGCCAACGCCAACGCCCCGATCGCCAGGACCTTGGGGGCGATCGCGGGCACAATCGAACCACGCAGGATGTATAGCAGCTGCCAGCCGTGGGGACGCGGGCGGATAATCATGGGAGAGCACTGTCCGGCGCGGCTCAGACCACGGCCGGCGGTTATGGGGGAGGAATCAGCGACGGCATTCTACGCCTCTGCGGCGGCGGCGGCCTGTCCGTAGGTTCAAACAATGCCGCCCCCCAGCACCAGCCGCAACATGCCCACAATAATCACCGCAACATTCAGTAGCAGGCCAGCCTTGGCGCGTCTGCTGTGACCCGGCGAAGTGAACAGCAGGCCGATCGCAGCGATGATCGCTCCGATCACGGCGAACGGGATCACGAACCAATTGCCCCATCCCAGCAGCGGAATAAACGCCAGGACCATCCACATCAATGCCACGATGCCCCATAGCAGGCTGATCAGCCCCATTTAATGCTCCTCATAGGCTCTATCTTGTATGAGTACGATAGCGCCCTGCTTCGCCCCGCACGCGGATCAGCGCGCATATCGGGGCAGGAATTTCATGCTCGTCGACACATGCTCTGGCCATGTTCAGCGGTCTCACTGGATCATGCCGGCACCAATGGAAGGCAACGCCATGACCCGACGTCTAATGACCCTCTCCCTATTTGGCCTCGCACTAGCCGGCTGCGCGAGCTCCTCCAAAGTCATGATGGGCCAGGCACGCACACCGATCGACCCTTCACAGGTGCGGATCTACAACACCGCACCGGTCGGTTCGCAGGAGATCGCGCAGTTGGAAGCAACCAGCGGTACTGGCTTTGGCACCCAGGGCCAGACCGACGCTGCGGTAGCCCGGCTCAAGCGTGAGGCTGCGGCAATTGGCGCCAACGGCGTCGTACTGATGGGGGTCGGTTCGCAACGCTCGGGCGGCGGGGTATCGTTCGGCGCAGGCAATTACGGCGGCCATGTCGGCGCCGGGCTGGGCATCGGCATTCCGACTACCCGCAAGCACGCCGCCGGGGTCGCGATCTGGGTGCCACCGGGGACGCAAGCGCAGCCTTCAGCCAACACGATTGGGCCGTCGTGATACTTATCGCACCAGGGCCTGGCCCGCTTCCCGAGCGGGATGCACCAGGCCTTTGATCAGCGCCCCCTCCAGGTGCCGCTCAGCGCTGAGCGCGAATATCACCGACCGCACGGCGTTGGCCTGGCGTGGCTGCGGCAACCAGCATTGATTGAGCAGTTAGCGGCGTGTTGTGCGAACAGAACACGCCGCCAGGCTACTTCCGCCCGAACAGGTTCTTGCGTTCCTCGTCGCTCAGCGGCTTGCCCGCGTTCGGATTGACCTGCTGCTTCAGCGCGTAAGCACGTTGGGTGGCCGGACGTGCGGCGATTTCGGCTTGCCAACGTTGTACGTTTGGAAAGACCGACATCTCCAGTGGCGCGCTTTCAACCGGATTAACCCACGGATAGATCGCCATGTCGGCGATGCTGTAGACGTCACCGGCCACAAAAGCATGCCGGGCCAGCTCGCGGTCGAGTACGCCAAGCAAGCGCTGGACCTCCTGGGTATAGCGCTCAATCGCATAACCGATCTTCTCAGGCGCGTAAACGTTGAAATGAGCGTATTGCCCGGTCATCGGCCCGAGTCCGGCCATCTGCCACATCAGCCACTGTGTTACCGCGATTTTCTCGCGTGCACTCTCGCCCGCGAAACGCCCACTCTTCTCGGCCAGGTACTGCAAGATCGCGCCGGACTCGAACACGCTCAGCGGCGCCCCTCCGTCAGCCGGCGCGTGGTCCACGATCGCCGGCATCTTGTTGTTCGGCGAGATCGCCAGAAATGTCGGCTGAAACTGATCACCGGCGCCGATGTTGATCGGCTTGAGGGTGTAGTCCAACCCGGTCTCCTCCAGCAACAGGGTGATCTTGTGGCCATTTGGGGTAGGCCAGTAGTACAGGTCGATCATGTCGGCTCCGTCTGCGGTGGCATCCGACGCGGGTGCGCGGACGAGATGCCGATGGTAGGCCAATCCAGCCCACCCCCTGGTCAATACAGTGTGTTGCGCTGGGGCCTACGCTCCCCGTAAAACTTGGCAGCGCGCGAGCACGCCGCTACCCTGCGGGTCCCCCCATAAACCCCGACCTGATGCAGCCTGCCCCCAAGCTTTTACCTATCCCTGCGCTGATCTTCGCCTCACGTTGGCTACAGCTGCCACTGTATCTGGGGCTGATCCTGGCCCAGGGCGTGTACGTATTTTTGTTCGGCAAAGAGCTTTGGCACCTGATCCACGAGGCACCAAGCCTGGGCGAGCAACAGGTCATGCTGATCGTGCTCGGACTGATCGACGTGGTGATGATCTCCAATCTACTGGTGATGGTGATTGTCGGCGGCTATGAGACCTTTGTTTCGCGGCTGGGGCTGGAAGGCCACCCAGACCAGCCAGAGTGGCTCAGCCATGTCAATGCGTCGGTGCTGAAGGTCAAGCTGGCGCTGTCGATCATCGGTATCTCCTCAATCCATCTGCTGAAGACCTTCATCGCCGCTGGTGCACTCGGCGGCATGCCGCTATGCACTCCGGAGGTACTGAGCCGCGCAGCTGGCCAGATTAATCAGGCCAGCTGCGCTACGCTGACTGAGCAGGGTGTGCTGTGGCAGACCGTCATCCACTGCGTTTTCATCCTTTCGGCCATCGGCATCGCCTGGACTGACCGACTGATGTCACCGCCGCAAGCTCGAGATAACGCGCACTGATACGCGTTGTACCGCAGAACTCTCGCACCGTCCCGCACGCATTCGCGGCTCGGTGCTAGATTGGGAAACGTGCCGTCGGCCCCGGGAGCGCCGACGCCAAGGCGCGCCGTCTATTTGTTATCGGATCGAGGGGGCCAGCATGTCGGAGCTTAACGTGCGCTATAAGCGCCGATGGAGCCTATCGGTGATGCCACCGGCGCTGCTGATTGTGCTGTTTGGCCTGGGCGGCTGCTCGGGTCAGGGTGACACGCCGGACCGCGCAGCTCCCGCGCCCGCTTCCACGCAAATCAGGCACCCGGTCACTGACACCGTGCTCTCGCCGCAAGTCGCCTCGATGTCGGTTGAGCAACTGCATAAGGCGGCCGCACACGCACTGCACGACAACCGCATGTACGCGCCGGCCGGTGACAACGCCGTCGAGTACTACCTGGCGCTACGCGACAAGCAGCCTGCAGACGCCAGCGTCAGCAGTACGCTGACGGATCTGATGCCCTACACGCTGATCGCGGCTGAGCAGGACATTAGGCGCGGGGAGTTCACTGACACGCAGCGCTTGATCGGCTTGATCGAGCGCGTCGACGCCCGTACCCCCGCACTGCCGCGGTTAAAAGACGAGTTAGCCCGCCGTCTTGAGCAAGCCCCAATGCGCACCGCGCAGCCGGGTGCACGGACGCCGATGCAGACCCGGCCACCACCGCCGCCACGGACGGTGCAGAACACCCGAACCGAACCGCCGACCCAGCAAGCAAACGGCGCGGGCCCGCAGAACGCCGACGCTGCTGCCGAACAGCCCGACACGGACGCCGCAGCGGCCTTACAGAAGCCACCGAGCGCGCCAGCGGTGCCATCGCTGCGCGCGATCGACACGCCGGCACCACGCTACCCCCTCGATGCACTCCGTTCGAGGACGGCGGGCGAGGTATTGGTGGAAATCACCGTCGGCACCGATGGTTCGGTGACCGGCTCGCGGGTGTTGCGCGCAACACCGCCACGGGTGTTCGACCGTGAAGCGCTCAACGCGATCAAGCATTGGAAATTTGAGCCGGTCGCCGCACCGGTGACCACACGACGAACACTGTCGTTCAACCCGGGGAATTAGTGCCGATCCCCGCTCATCCACCACGGCGGCTGAACATCCTAATCTCGCCTTTTCCGCGGCTTGCCGGCAGCCTGAGGCCCAGGATGGCTGGCGCATCACCGCACAGGCGTGCAAAGCTTCCTCAGCTGACGCATAACGCGTCCGGCAACCGATTGAACCCAGGCCGGCTACGAATTTGGCAAAGCGTGGCAGGCAACGAACGTATAACGCCGCGTACACGTCTAGCGTTGGAGACTGAGCGGCATTCCGCAGCCCAATTAGGAGCGCCGCTATGAGCAAATTAACCGTCATCACCGACCGCGCACTGGAACGTGCCCTGGAAATCGCCGGCAACGCCGGTGACAGTCTCAAGCATGCCGGCAGCAGCCTGCGCCAGGCAGCACCGCATGCAAGCGAATGGCTGAAGACCGGCGCCGCGCTTAATGCGGTCAAGTCCGGTGGCAATGCCGCCCGCAAGTTGGTCCGGCGCAACCCGGCGGTGACGGTCGCCGCCGCCGTCGCCGGACTGGGCTTGATCGGCTATGCGATCTACCGCAAGCGCAAGCGTGATCAGGGTGCCATCGAAGGCATTTCGCAGCGCCTGGAGAATCGGCGCAGCAATGCCAGCGCACGCCGCGCTGCGGTAACCCCCACCGATACCGGCGCTGAGTAAGCCGACGCAGGTGCGCGCGGCCGGCTGCGCGCACCTCACCATCAGCGTCTACTGCCGCCACCATCCGGATCTTCCATCGGCCTGACGGTAATCGATGCACAGATCCCGTAGTTCATTGGGTTGAGCCATGCACCGCAAGCCCTGTGCTCCCTGCGCGACTACCCAAGCCGGCGCCATTCGCCCGGCGCCAGGCCGTCCAGCCGATGCGGCCCCATCGCCATCCGCACCAGCCGCAGCGTCGGTAATCCGACCGCCGCCGTCATCCGTCGTACCTGGCGGTTACGGCCTTCACGCACTGTAATCGCCAGCCACGCGTCCGCCACGCTCTTGCGATAGCGTACTGGCGGATCGCGCGGCCACAACGCTGGTGGTGCCGGCAGCAGCTCGGCACCGGCCGGCAGCGTCGGTCCGTCATTAAGCTGTACACCGCACCGCAACCGCGCTAACTGCTCGTGCGTCGGGCAGCCTTCCACCTGCACCCAGTACCGTTTGGGCTGTTTATGACGCGGATCGGTGAGCCGTGACGCCAGCCGGCCATCGTCGGTGAGCAACAGCAGCCCTTCACTGTCGTAGTCCAAACGGCCGGCCGCATACACCTCGGGCGGCAGACCGAATTCGGCCAAGGTACGCCGCTTCGGCTCACTACGGTCGGTGAACTGGCAGAGCACGTTGAAGGGCTTGTTGAGCGCGATAAGCATGGAACACAGATTCGGGTTCGGACTGGCCGAGCGTAGCGGCCCCACGCGGCCAGCGCTCGCCTCCCTTTTTTTAGGGCTTCACGAACTTCAGCGTCATCCGGTCGCTTTCGCCGATGCGCTGGTATTTCGCATCGTCGGCAGCCGCGTGCCGATTGCTCGGCGGCAGTGTCCACACCCCGTTGGGGTAGTCCTTGCTGTCGCGCGGGTTGGCATTGATTTCACTCTCAGCGACCAGCGCGAAGCCGGCAGCCTTAGCCATCGCAATCACCTGCGCCTGACCGACATAGCCGCTCTTGTCATCCGCCGGTACATCCGCATGAGCGCGATGCTCGACCACGCCAAGCACACCTCCTGACTTGAGCACCTCGTAAAAGCCGCGAAACATCGCCTCGGCCTGGCCGGCCATACGCCAGTTATGAACGTTGCGGAAGGTCAATACCAGATCGGCGGAGGCTTTCGGGCCGAATACAGGCGCGTCGGGCGCGTAGCCGACCAGGACGACGTTGCCGTACAACGCGGGCTGCGCAGCGAACTTCTGCTGCAACTGATCGCGCGCGCGCTGCTGAAAATCGCGCGCGTTGCCCGGCGGCAGCGCCTGCGGATCGACCACAGCCGCAATGTAGCGACCGTGATCACGTAAATAGGGCGCGAGGATTTCCGAGTACCCCCCATTGCCGGGGGTGATCTCAATCACGGTCTGCGTCGGTTTCAATCCAAAGAACGCCAGCGTCTGTCCCGGATGGCGGTAGACGTCGCGCTGTACGTTTGCACGATCGCGCCACGCGCCGTCAATCGCCGCCTGCAGCGAGACATCCACGGCCGGCGGCGCTGCACGGTCGGTTGACGTGACCGCTGCCATGGCAAACGATGCAGTGGCGGTCAGACTCAGCGCGAACAGTAGATATGCCCCACCCAAACGACGCCGTCGCATTCACCCGCTCTCCGATCAATCTGACTACCGTGAGCCTAGCACGCACCGTGCCGCGCGCGTCGGGCGTTTAAAAAGTGTTATCGCCACCCCAACATCCGGAACACTGAAATCTGCGTCGATCTGCTACGCGGCGATAACGCGCATGACTATGCTTGCAGCTCTATGCTTGTAGTCCTACTACTCAGGAACCCTCCCCCATGACCCAGTTGCGTGAGCTCGGCCGTTCCGGCCTGAAGGTGGCGCCGATTGCATTCGGCGGCAACGTGTTTGGCTGGAGTGCCGACGAGAACACCTCGTTCGCGCTACTTGACGCTTTCGTCGACGCCGGATTCAACCTCATCGATACCGCCGATGTTTACTCGGCCTGGGTGTCAGGCAACCAGGGTGGCGAGTCGGAAACGATCATCGGCAAGTGGCTCAAGCGCAGCGGCAAACGCAACAAGGTAGTGATTGCCACCAAAGTCGCTAAGTGGAGCGAACACCCGGGATTATCGGCTCCGAATATCGCGACGGCGGCGGAGGATTCGCTCAGGCGCTTGCAGACCGACGTGATTGATCTCTATCAGGCCCACGAAGACGACGAAGGCACACCGCTGGAAGCCACGCTCGCGGCCTTTGGACGGCTGGTCGAGTCCGGTAAGGTGCGCGCCATTGGCGCGTCCAACTATGGTGCCGCGCGCTTGCGCGATGCCTTGGAGGTCTCGCGTCAGTTCAAGTTGCCGCGCTATGAAACGCTACAGCCCGAGTACAACCTCTACGATCGCGCAGGTTATGAGACCGAGCTGGAACCGCTGGTACACGCGCAAGGCCTCGGCGTGATCGGCTATTACTCGCTCGCCAGTGGCTTTCTGAGCGGTAAATACCGCAGTGCCGACGATGCCACCAAGAGTAGTGCGCGCGGCGCCGCCGTGGTCAAGCAATACCTCAATCCGCGCGGCCTACGCATTCTCACCGCGCTTGACGACATCGCTGCCAAACATTCGGCCACGCCCGCACAGACCGCGCTGGCCTGGCTGATAGCACGCCCGTCGGTGACCGCACCGATCGCGAGCGCCACCTCGGTCGATCAGCTGCACGACATCCTCAAAGCCGCCACACTGTCACTGTCCCCACAGGATCTGGCGCAGCTGGACACCGCCAGCGCTGAGAATGCCGGGTGATGCTCGTGCGTTCCTATCAGGTCGGTCTGTAACGTGCACCTCTGAGCGGTCCGCGTGTCGGGGACCTGTCCATCCCCTCCGAGCCGACCCACACCGCGCGGCTCGGCGGCATATTCGAAGAATTGCCCATGCCTTCCCAGATCATCAATCGCCGGATCGTGCTTGCCTCGCGTCCACAGGGCGAGCCGACGTTAAGCAACTTCCGATTAGAGCAAGAGGTGCTGCCGCTGCCCGGTCCCGGACAGGTCGTGCTGCGCAACCGTTATCTGTCGCTAGACCCGTATATGCGTGGGCGGATGGACGATAGTCCATCCTATGCGCCTCCGGTCGCGTTGGGCGCGGTGATGGAAGGACGCACCGTGGCCGAGGTGATCGAATCACATCACTCGGGTCTGGCGCCAGGTCATTGGGTGTTCGCGCCCACCGGCGGTTGGCAGACTCATACCATTGCCGAGGGGAATGCGCTTACCCGCAAGCTCGACCCCTCCGGCGAGCCACCGCCAAGTACCGCCCTGGGGGTCTACGGTATGCCCGGGTTTACGGCCTATGCGGGCTTGCGCGAGATTGGCCGCTTGCAATCCGGCGAGACGCTGGCTGTGGCCGCCGCCAGTGGCCCGGTTGGCGCCACCGTTGCGCAGCTGGCCAAGCGGCAAGGCGCGCGCGTGATCGCGATCGCCGGCGGCCCCGAGAAGGTACGCTATCTGTGCGAGGAACTGGGCGTGGACGTCGCGCTGGATCATCGTGCTGCGGATTTTGCTGAACAGCTGCGTGCGGCCGCCGTCGATGGCATCGATGTGTACTTCGAAAACGTGGGTGGCCACGTGTTTGATGCAGTGCTGCCGTTACTCAACGACTTCGCGCGGATCCCGGTATGCGGGACTATCGCGCACTACAACCACCGCGGCCAGACACGACCGGGACCGGACCGGCTGCCTGGCTTTATCAGCCAGGTGCTGCGGCAACGCCTGACAGTGCGGGGCTTTATCCAACACGACTTTATCCGCCTATATCCCGAATTTCTGCGCGAGATGGGGTCATGGCTGCGCGAGGGTCGGATTCGCTATCGTGAAGATGTAATCGACGGCCTGGAAAACGCGCCCCGGGGCCTGATCGGACTGCTGCGCGGCGATAATTTTGGCAAATGCGTGGTGAAACTTGCCGACTAGAGCGTCGGCACAAGATTGCCCGGGCCGGGGTGCCAGCTCGCCGGTAGCCTGACCGCTGCCACCGCTTACCGTCTAAGCCTCAATGCCAACCGTCGAGCGCAACCTGGCGCTCGATATGATGTTTGTCCGCCAGGGCCTGCATCCCCTGCAGCGTCGTGGCCACCAGGCTGGCATAGCGCAAACGCCACAGACGAACACGATCGTCGTCGTTGCACACCTGACCTAGACCATCCATGACCTGCGGCAGGCGTCGGTCAGCGAGCGCCGCACGCTTCATGTAAGGCTGGTCGGTTTCAAGCACGTCCATCGGCGCATGCCAGAGGTCAGCGACCCGTTCGGCGATACCACTCAAGAACGAAAGCTGGTGCATGCCGGTCAGGGTCTCGTGCAGCATCTCGCGGCATGCCCACTGCCACAATGCCACTTTGCGGGCGAGCTGTTCTGGTCCGATCTCATTCAACGCGAGATCCACCTTGTCAATGCGGACGTCGAGCATATGCGGAGCCTTTTTTGCTGCTTTGCAGCAGCATTCCGCCGACAGCGTTAACTAAGTGTGATTATTCCGCTAGGGTTTACCCCATCCCGCACCCCGCCTCTCGCGTCAGCGCAATAACCATTCACGCATCGCCACAGACACCTCATGGGGACGTTCCAGCGGTGCTAGATGACCGCAATCGGGCACCTCAACTAACCGGGCATCAAGCATCGTTGCGGCGATCTCCCGCGACCGCACCGGTGGCGTGATCGCGTCGTGGGCGCCGCATAGCACCAGCGCCGGCCCAGAGAACGCGGCCAGCACCGCATGCCCGTCAACGCGCGCCAGCCGGCTCTGGCGCAGGAACACTTCCGGTCCAAGCCGGCGGGTCATTGCCTGAATACGTTGCAGCAGAACAGGGTCACCTTGGCGTGAGACATCAACGAAATCGCGCATCAAGCGCTCACTGAACCCTACGAAGGTGCCGGGTGTGGCAACACGACGCTCTTGCTCACGCCGTTGTAAGGCTCGCTGCGGTGAATCGGCACGTGCCGAGGTACCCAGCAACGCGACACGGCTCACCCGCGCCGGGGCCTGGCGCAGGATCTCCTGGGCGACATAACCACCGAGCGAAAAACCGGCCAGCGCAAACGGCCCCGATGCCGGCATTTGTGCCAGCACCTGTGCCGCAAGATCAGGCAATGCATCAGCCTGGGTAAGATCACCCACAACACACTTGGCGATATCCGACAGCGCCTGGGTCTGCGCCTGCCAAAGATCAGCATCGTTGAGCAGGCCCGGCAACAGCAGCAGCGGGATGCGGGCGTCCTTCATGGCATGAGGCCAGACGCAGCGGGTAATACCAGAACGATCATCGCCCCATTGTGCGATGTCAGGTGGTCAACGTCACACCTTTGCCCGCACACCTGCCAGGTTCGGGAGAGGCAGCATGAATGCTCACTGCCGCCCAGGACCTGGCGAGGCAACGGACCGCTACAGCGACGGCCCAAGGCGAGCGAGCAGCTCGCGGATGGCCGGGAGTGACAGTCCTTGATCGCGCGCGCTGCGGACAAATTTCAAGCGTCTGACGTCATCGCTGTCGTAGCGGCGGTGTCCCGTCAGCGTACGCTGCGAAGGCGGTAGCAAGCCGAGTTGTTCGTAGTGGCGGATGCTCTGGGTATGGAAGCCGCTGGCTTTGGCCAATTCACCGATTTTCATGGTCTGAAGGGATGCCTCTAATCAAGCGCAAGTTTCCTGCCGGGCTGTCGGAGCGATGTCGGAGCCGCCCAGCACCCAGGCGGCGCCGATATCGGCGCCGCCCACCGGACGCCTCAATCCGGCGCTCCGGCCCGAGCAACGACACCGGAGGCACGCGCTTGCGTGCGTAGCGGCGCGGTGATCGGATCGGCCGCTGGCGTGCTCGACCGTTCAGCGTGAGGTAGGTTCGGAACCGTCTCCAACTGCGCCAGCATCTCGGCCGCCTCACCATTGCCTTGCAACGCCGCCTTGCGGTACCAGCTCACAGCCTGAGCCTTGTCGCGCGGCACGCCTTCCCCCTGCAGGTACAACGTACCCAATGCCAACTGTGACGGCGCAAAGCCCTGCTCTGCGGCACGCCGATGCCAGCGCGCGGCCTCGACCAGGTTGCGCTGCAGACCTTCTCCGCGTTGGTACAACACCCCAAGTGCGGCCTGGGCCATTACGAAATCCTGATTGGCCGAACGCCATAGCCATTGCGCTGCCTCGGTGGCGTCGGCTGGTACGCCGTCGCCGCGGCTGTAGAGCATGCCCAGGCTGAACTGTGCGCGTGCATTACCCTGTTCAGCGGCCTGCCGGTACCACGCCTGGGCCTGATAAAAATTGCGGGTCACGCCACGCCCGTCCGCGTAGAGCCGACCCAGATTGAGCTGGGCAACCGCATTGCCCTGCGCCGCCGCCTTGCGATATAGCCGCGCCGCCTTTCGGGGATCAGCCGCCACGCCAAGTCCGTCATCGTAGAGTTGCCCCAGCCCGAGCTCGGCCCAGGCAAACCCCTGATGGGCCGCCTGCTTGTACCAGCGGGCGGCTTCCAGATAGTTGCGGGGAACGCCTGCCCCGTTTGCGTAAGCCCACCCCAGTGCGGTCTGTGCGCTCGGGTCGCCTTGCGCTGCGGCGGTACCATAACGAATGCGTGGATCGGGCTCCGACGGTTGAGTCTGACGGATAGCCTGCTGGATCAGCTCGCCATCATCGGGCATTAGCTGGGTGGCACCGGCCTGCTGCGCGCCGCACAACGCGGCAGCGGCCATCGCGGTGCCTACGATCCTGCCTGGAAGATTCATGACAATCACTCCTGAGGAATACATTGGAGACTGAGTGGCGGGGCGGTCGTCTCTACCACCGTCGCGCATGCACTCGGCCTGCCGCCCCTGCATGGACGGCAACCATGGACGTCCTGCGGCGCGATGCCGGATGGACGCGAATCGGCGCGACAATCGCGCCCTGCGGGGCCAACGCGTTGGGATGGGGCCAATGTCTCCTCTGCCGGGACGCGACGTTGCGGCAGCGGCCCGGTGCGACCTTTGGCGAACAACATCGCCGAGGTCGCGCCATCACGTTGACGCCCCTCGGTTTTTGCAAGCGACATGCCATCGTGTGAGCGCAGCTAGCCCTCGGTTCGAGCACATAACCGACGCCGGGCAGAGGTGATTTCGACGGCTTTTATGACATTTATGTCAAAAAAATACATAAATCCATTTAAATGTCATTTAACGACACTATTCATCAATAGACGGCACCCAAAAGCCGTCAGCGGGCACGGAAATCCGTCGCGCCCCCACCCTTGCCTCTGGCGATAACCGAACAAGGCGACACCATCCGGCACCGGCTGCGATAGGGGGGCCTACGCAGCCCCTATACGGGCATACCTCTGCGCCGTCTTGCGCCAACAAAAACACCGCCGGGCAGCCACTGACGGCGTAGCGACACGCGTCGTTACGCACTACGTGGGTCCCAGGGCCAAGATGACCTCGATGTTGCCGCGCATTGCATGGGATTACGGACACACTGACTGCGCCTGATCGATCCGCCCCTGCAACCGGGCGAGTACGGCCAGTGCCTGAGTTCGCAGGACGCCGCACGCATCGCTCAACCGGACGATAACCCGGCGCGCGTCGGCGGCCCTGTACGCCGCGCGGGCAAGGCCCGCGCCTATAGGAGCTCGGTCAGGCTCGGTGCGGTGTGGACAGGTATTCCGCGCTCTGCATCTCGATGAGACGTGAGGCGGTGCGCTCGAACGCGCCGGCCAACCGCTCACCGCTGTACAACAGTGGCGGTGGATCCTGCGCGGTGCATACCAGATTGATCTGACGATCGTAAAGCTCATCGATCAGGTTGACGAAGCGGCGCGCGGCATCCTCGTTCATGCGATCAAAATGCGGGATACCGCCCAATAACACCGTGGTGAACTCGCGCGCGATCTCGATGTAGTCGCTGGGCCCGCGTGGTCCCTCGCACAACGCCGGAAAGTCGAACCAGACAATGCCCTTGCCCCGACCGCGTATCGGGATTTGGCGCCCCTCGATCTCAAGGTCGCCCGGATGCGCCTCCGCATGGCCGGACAACTCGGCCCAGCGCTGCGCCAGCCAGGCGTCCGAACCTGGGTCGGAATGGGTGCCAGCCCGCGCCGCACGGTAGACCGGCGAGCGGGTCAGCGCACGCATGCGGTAGTCCTCAGTGCCCTCCGCGTACAGTTCGACACAGTACTTTTGCAACAGCGCGATGGCCGGCAGAAAACTGTCACGCTGCAAACCATTGAGATACAAGTTTTCCGGCGCGGTGTTGGACGTGGTCACCAGGGTGACGCCTTCGGCAAACAGCCGTTCCAGCAATCGCGCCAGCAGCATGGCATCGCCAATGTCGGTGACGAAAAACTCGTCCAGCACCAACACACGCAGATGGTCACGCCATTCTTGAGCGATCTTAGCCAGCGGATCACTCTGGCCTTGATGCTCGCGTAAACGCTCATGGATGCCACGCATGAAACGGTGAAAATGGGTCCGATACTTTTGTTTGATCGGCAAGCCGTCGTAGAACAGGTCGACCAGGAACGTCTTACCGCGCCCAACCCCGCCCCAGAAATACAAGCCGCGCACGGGCTCGGGCTTCTTCCAGAACGCCGAAAGCCGGTCCAACCAGCCGTCCTGGCTCGTTTCGATAATCGCCTGGTGGATACGATCCAGTTCGGCCAGGCCGGCACGCTGGGCGGGGTCGTCACGCCAGTCACCGCGCGCTACGCCGTCGTTGTAGCGCTGCGAAGGGGTCAGTGCTTGCATCAGATGTCGTCGTTGGAGGCGGCGGTAGTCGCGCCGCGGGATACGGGGGGCATGGCCGTTAGGTGAGCTCGGGCAACCAGCGGTTCACACCATGCTGAATCGCACCGCGCAGATCGATCAGCTTGCGGTGGAAAAAATGACTGGTGTCAGGCATGCGGACCAGCAGCGGTTGCGCACCGAGCGTTTCCACCCAGTCGTAGACCGCCTGTGGATCAACGATCTCGTCGGCGTCACCCTGTATCAGCAACCACTGCGGCGGCGGCTGTATGCCATCGAAGTCCCAGCGACCGGCGGGTGGTGCGATCGAAATCAGCACTTGCGGCTCAAGCTCGCTGGCCATGCGCAATGTGACGTAGGCGCCGAAACTGAAGCCGGCCAACCACAGCGCATCACCTGGACGCTGCGCACGTACCCAGTGGGCAATCGTGCGGAGGTCTTCACCCTCGCCAACGCCATGATCGAAATGGCCGGCAGATGCGCCGACACTGCGAAAGTTGAAGCGCACCACCGTGATGCCCAGCTCGCGCAGCGCGCGCGCCGCCATGGTCACCACTTTGTTATGCATCGTGCCGCCCTCGGTGGAGAGCGGGTGACAGACGATCGCGGTGACGTGATGCTGTGGCGCACCGGCCTCGGGCAGATCGACTGCGGCCTCAATCGGGCCAACCGGTCCTTCCAATGTCAAGGTGCCGGATTCGGTGGGGAAAGCGGGATTGGACATGCCACCATGATAAGTCCGCGCGCACGGATGTGCGGATTCCTAGTAGCGCAGGTGCGGGCTGACGCGGTAGCCAGACCTCGGACTCGCATAATAGGCAGCCGCGCCTCACGCCTGCTGCTGCCCCTGACGATGCCGTTTCTATTACTCGCCGTTGCCTGCAGTGTGCTGGTGTCGGTCCTGCTCAAGCTTGCCGTCGCCCGTCGCCTGGATATCGTGCAGATGGTCGCGGGCAACTATCTGGTGGCCACGGTACTGGCGCTGCTGGTACTACAGCCCTCGCTGGCGACGCTGCGCACCCCGCAGGCGCCTTGGTTGACCTTACTGGGGCTTGCAATCGCCTTGCCGTCGATCTTTCTGGTGCTGGCACGTTCAGTGGCGCTGGCCGGCATCGTGCGCAGTGACGTCGCACAGCGGCTGTCACTGCTGTTGTCGTTGGCTGCGGCATTCGCGCTGTTCGACGAGCGCGCCAACGGCTACAAGCTGGTCGGACTGGCATTGGGCGTGCTCGCAGTGGCAGGCATCGCCGCGCGTTCGCGCACGCCAGCGCCCGCGCCATCCGTGCAGGCGCGTGGCGGGCCCTGGCTGCTGGGCGTGTGGGTCGGCTTTGCGCTGATCGACGTACTACTCAAACACGTCGCCCAATCCGGCGCCTCCTCGCTAGCCGCGCTCACCGTCTGCTTTGCGATCGCCGGGACCTGGATGACGCTGTGGCTAGCGATCGCATGGCTGCGCGGGCGCATCCAGCTGACCGGGCGTAATCTGGTCGCCGGCGCGCTGCTCGGCGTGCTCAACTTCGGCAACATCCTTTGCTACGTGCGCGCCCACCAGGCTTTACCCGAAAGCCCGGCGGTCGTATTTGCAACGATGAATATCGGCGTGGTCGTAGTAGGCGCAGTGGTCGGCACGCTCGTCTTTGGCGAGCGCACCAATGGTCTGAACCGGATCGCCCTGGCACTGGCGGTACTGGCCATTGCACTCATCGCCCGAGGTACGTTCGCGACTTAAGCCAGCCTGATGATCTCAGTACCCATTACCGCTGCCAGCGTGGGAACGGATCGGGCAACCCATGCCAGCGCAACGGTCCCTGCCTGAGCTCCTCATCGTTAAGCAGGCACGCATCCAGCTGCGCGCGCGCCTCGCTCTGATTCATCTCCACCCCGATCACCGCCAACTCCTGCCGGCGGTCGCCCCATGCCGGATGCCACAACCGCCGCATCGCCGCGTACTCACGTGCATCTGCGACCTCCTGTGGTGGTGGCAGTGGCGCACTCCAGCAGTCCAGGTGTTGCCGCAGCCAGCCGGCCTCGGTGTAGGGCAACGGTGCCACACTCAGCTCGGGCAGCGATCCCTCCTGCCGCGCAGCGACACGATGCCTGGCCGCGTGCCAGAACCCGGCCGCCTGGGTGCGGGTGACGCCACCAACGCTGGACAGCTCGCCCACCCAATCCATCCGGCTGGCCAACCAGAAAAAGCCCTTGCTGCGAATCACCTGTGGCAAACCACATTCGAGCAACTGACCAAAGCGCTGCGGATGAAACGGCCGGCGCGCGCGGTAGACGAAACTGGTGATGCCGTACTGATCGGTCTCCGGAGTGTGCTCGCCGCGCAGCTCCTTCATCCAACCCGGAGAGAGCTGCGCACGCGCGAAGTCGAAGCGGCCGGTACCGAGCACGTCGCGTGGCGCGATGTCGCCACCGTGGGCGGGCAGAATGCGTGCATCTCGGTTGAGTGCACGTAGCACCGCGTGCACCCGTTGTTGGTGCTGTGCGTCGATTAGGTCGCACTTGGCCAACACAATCACGTCGGCAAATTCGACTTGCTCACCAAGCAGGTCCGCCAAGTGGCGATCGTCATCGTCGCCGGCCTGCTGACCGAGCGATGCCAGCGCGTCTGGCGATCCAAGCAGGTCCAAAAAACGGCTACCGTCGACCACCGTCACCATCGTGTCCAGGCGCGCTACATCTGAGAGGCTGAAGCCCTCGGCATCGCGCACCGCGAAGGTTGCCGCGACCGGCATCGGTTCGGCGATGCCGGTCGACTCAATCAGCAGATAATCGTAACGACGCTCCAATGCCAGCCGCTTGACCTCTTGCAACAGGTCATCGCGCAAGGTGCAACAGATGCACCCATTGCTGAACTCCACCAGCGTCTCCTCGGTGCGGCTAAGCGCCGCGCCTCCGTCGCGCACCAGCTGCGCGTCGATGTTGACCTCGCTCATGTCATTGACGATGACCGCCACGCGCAAACCCTGACGGTTCTGCAGCAGGCGATTGAGCAAGGTGGTCTTGCCGGCACCGAGAAACCCGGACAGAACGGTGACGGGCAGGCGCGGATCGGAACGACTGGCAGACAGAGGCATGGCGTGTAGAGGCGACGCGGAGTAGATTGTTACTATATAACACTTTAAGTCCGGAGCAAGCTCATGAAGCGAACCGTCCCCGCCCTCTTCGATGCCTCGGCGATGGCCCTGTCCGGGTTGTGCCTGGTGCATTGCCTTGCGCTGCCGCTGCTGGCCTCGCTATTGCCGCTGTTGGGCACCTGGAGCGAGTCGCCTTGGGTACATGCGGTGTTCGCCGGCGTAGCGCTGCCGCTATCGAGCTACACGCTGTGGCGCGCACACCGCCATGGCTCGCTTCCCATCGCGCTTTGGGCTATGGCGGGGGCCGGTCTGACCGGACTGCTACTTGGCGCGCTGGAATGGCCCAGCCATGCGCTGGAAACGCCGATCACCGTGACCGGCAGCCTGCTGATCGCCAGTGCGCACTTGTGGAACTGGCACCGGCACCGCGCCTAAGCCGGAAGTATCGGACGAAATCCTGAATCCAGTCGCGCACCGTAAGGCCGTTGACGCGCCGCGCTAGAACGTCACCCCGATCAGCAGCGGATCGTGATCTGAGCTGCGCCATGGCCCTGGCACGTTGTCAGCGAGGTATCCGGCCTGGTCAGGCTCGTCGGCATTGACGTGCCACTCGGCCGCGCCACGCACATGCCGTGCCAGCGCCGGACTCACCAGCGCGTGATCCAGCCGCCCGCTCAGACCGTCGTAGACGTAACTGTAGGGTCGCTCCACACCGGCCACCGCGAACGCGTCCTGCCAGCCCTGCGCCCGCAACGTGCGAATTGGCTGCTCCATCGTGTAGGCGTTGAAGTCGCCAAGCAGCATCACGTGATTGGTGCCGGTTCCGGTTGGATCAGAGTGCAGCCATTGCTGCAGTCGCTGCACTGAGCGCGTCCGGGTGGCATTCCAGCAGCCCTGTCCATCCGCCTGATCGAGGTCAGCCCCGCTCGCCCCCCTGCACCCTTTGGACTTAAGATGGTTAGCGACCACCACAACCGCAGGACCACGCCCGGCTTTGAATGCCTGCGCTAACGGCACCCGGCTGTGTCTGTCGAACGGTGCTGCACGCAGCACCGCAGGTCTGCCGACCGGCGCCACCCGCGAGGCGCGGTAGATCAGCCCGACCCGAATTGCATGGCCGCCCGGACCGTGACCGACATCGATGAAGCGCCAGTCACCGGCAGCACCCTGCCCCGCGTTGAGAGCCGCCACCAACGCCGCAATTGTCGAGTCCGGACCGTAGCCGTCGTTTTCCAGTTCCATTAACGCGGCCACATCAGCTCGCATCGGCCGGATAGTGGCGACCAGCTTGGCCAGCTGCGCACGGTACTGTGCAGGCGTACGGGCCCCGCGCGGTGTTGGAAACGCGCCGCCATGGCCGTCACCGTTAAATAGATTTTCCAGGTTGAACGCCGCGATACGCAGCTCGCCGCGCACATGCGGCGCGGCCGGACGCACCGATGGCGACAGCGTCAACGGTGCGCTGGCTTGCAACCGATAATGACCGTCATAACGCTGATCGACGATGCCCTCCACGCCGGTGGCAGTAGCGCCCACGCGCGGTGGCGGCTGATCCCCCAAATACTTCAGCTTGGCCGGATTGCGGGCACGACGGGCGTCGTCCAGCCGTATCGTCCGCCGCGCGTTGTCTGCCAGGATCTGCGCATAGCGCGGCGAACCGGCGACCGCCTGTTCACTCGGCTGCCAAAGCCGGCCGCCAAAAGCCAACGTCAGCTCGCCGTAGCGACCCAACCGATGGCTGCCGGTCACCGTCAGTGGCGCGAGGATACGCACGTGCTCGCCCTCCAGCCTTTCCCAGTCCCGAGGCCACGTGCGCAACACCCGCGTCGGCAGCGGCTGGTCGCGCGCCAGCACCTCCACCCGATTCGCCCGCAACGTGGTCAACGTCGTGCCGCCGCCAGCACCGACTTCGGCGACACGGCCGGCGATCCGCAACCGACTGCCGACGCTAATGGTTCGATCGGCAATGCCGGTCACAAACAGGCCATCCGAGGTCGTATCGTCATCATCACCGAGGTCTTGCACGAACAGGCCCGCCAGGCCTTGGCGGGTATCGGCGGTGACCACCGCCTCGACCACCACCTGGGTCCCATCGAGCGCACTGATCCCCCCCTGGCCCTGGATCTGTCCAATCGGCACGACCGCTTGCGCGGCCACACAGGCGAAAGCAAAAAGCGACCACAAGCCGGACAAGCCGGCGACGGGCAGGCGGGGCACCATAACGAACACAGACTCCCAGGGCGGAAAAAATGCGCGCGCCGCCTGAAAGGCGGCGCGCATCAGAAGGCAAGCATAGCTCCCGACCTATTTCAGGTTGCTCAGCATCCAGTCCACGGTGGCTTTGACCTGCTCATCGCTCAACGCTGGATTGCCGCCCTTGGGCGGCATGATCCCGCCATCCGGACCGCTGAAGCCCTCAATGGCATGTGTGTATAACGCCTGTTTGCCTTGGGCGAGGCGTGTCTGCCAGTGCATGCGGTCCAGAGTCGGCGCCTTGCCTATCCCATTGGTATGGCACGCGGTACACAGGTTGTCATAGATCGTCTTGCCGTCAGGGGTACCAACGTGGGTCACTGGCGCAGCAGTCTTGGCCAGTGCGGCGGCCTCTGCGGCTGCCTGCGCAGCGGCCTGCGCCGCCGCACCGCTCGTTCCTGCGTATACCGCGCCGGCCGGCGCGATACGCTGCATCACACGCTTAGCCGCAGCCGGCGAGACCTCCTCGGGAACGGCGCGTTGCAGATAAACCGCCAGACCGATCAACCCCAATGTGATCACGAGCAGGCCGATCACCATCGAAAATTTCTTCAGCAACTCAAGATCGTAATTCCGCACGCGCTCACTCCTAGCTGTCGGTCTAGGACCTTTCGCTACGCGGCCGGAGTATAGAGCAGCCCTCGATTCATCTGGCGACGCTCGCCGCAGACGCGCCGGCCGTCGCTTCAGTAACCCGTTTGGATTGGCATTGGCTGCCCGGACACATCCCCAAGCGGCCCGATTTTTTGGCGCTGTGACGTGGCCCACGCAGTTTTAGCGTTCGCAACTAATGCGTATCATTCCCAATAACACGCGTCACCTCCGCCCGTTACCCGGAACTACCCGCCATGAAGCGATCACGGTGGGCCGTTTTGATCCTAAACACCGGTGGCGATGCGCCGCCCCATCACTCCACTGATCCTTCTATCTGAATGAACGCCGCCTCATCCATGACCGTCAGTATCCGGCGCGCGGTTGCGATGCCGTGATGTCGAACGCCTCGTCGCACGTAGTGGCCACGTCACCAGCGCTACGCCGCCGCTGGCTCGGCGTGCTTGCGCGCAGCGCTGCGGCGATCTTGGGCGGCTACGCGCTGGCCAGTGCGATCTCACTGCTGATGTCGCTGACGCTACCAATGCCACGCAGTCAGGCAGTGCTCACCGGCATGATGACGGGCACCGTGGCCTGCGCCTGCGCGGCGCTGTGGGCGTTCGCGGTACGCACTGTACTGCGCGCCTGGCTCGGGATCACGGTGCCGACGCTGGTGATGTTTGGCATCGCCGCGCTGCTGCAACGAGGCGCGTCGTGAGGCGGTACCGATACGACGGTTTGGCACGGCATAGCCGCCCGCAGGGTGGCGCACAGGGAGGTGCGCCATGACGAAACGGCAGGAAGACCGTTTTGCACGGCGTAGCCGCCCGCAGGGTGGCGCACAGGGAGGTGCGCCATGAAGCAAAGCTTCCGCCAGTCGATGGCCTGGCTGCATACCTGGACCGGCCTGCTGGTCGGCTGGCTGTTGCTGCTGATCTTTATGGGCGGCACCGCTAGCTACTACCGGCAAGAGATCAGCCGCTGGATGCGCCCGGAACTCCCGACCACACAGACCGATGCCACCACCGCCCTGCGCAGCGCTGAACGCTATCTGCGTCGCCACGCTGCCGACGCACAGAGCTGGAACATCACCCTGCCGACCCCGCGCGATCCGACCATGACGATTTACTGGCTCAATCCGGCCCCGAGCGATGGCAGCATCGCGTCACGGCAGGAAGCCTATGGCCACGCCACGATCGATCCAGCCACCGGTGCACAGATCCAGGCACGCGACACCATGGGCGGCGACTTCTTCTACCGCCTGCATTTCGATCTGCATTACATCCCGGTGTTATGGGCGCGCTACATCGTTGGCTTCTGCGCGATGTTCATGCTGGTGGCGATCATCAGCGGGGTGATAACCCACAAGAAAATCTTCAAAGACTTCTTTACCTTCCGCCCCGGCAAGGGCCAGCGCTCGTGGCTGGACTTCCACAACGTCAGCGCGGTGCTGGCGTTGCCGTACCACGCGATGATCACCTATACCGGAATCATCACGCTGATATTCATGTACCTACCCTGGGGCATTAAGGCGACCTATCCGGAAGGGGCAATGCATTTCTATGACGAGGCCTTCAACCGGACCAGTGACAGCCGCGAGGCGGCGGGTGTGCCTGCGGCAATGCTACCGCTGGATCGGCTGCTGCAGCAGGCGCGCCGACAATGGCCGGACGACGCCGTGGTCGGCAGTGTGGTCGTCAATCACCCCAACGATGCCCACGCCAGCGCGTCGATCACCCAGCGGTCGCGCTCACTGTCGGTAGACGCACCGTCGCTGCTGTTCGACGCCACCAATGGGCAGCTGATCCAGCGCACGTCCGACCCGGCCGGCGCCAGCCAGACCTACGGGGTGATGTACGGCCTGCACATGGGCGAGTTCGCTCAACCACTGCTACGCCTGCTGCTATTTGGCTCAGGTCTACTCGGCTGCCTGATGGTCGCCAGCGGCGTGGTGTTATGGGCGATCAAGGAACGACCCAAGCATTTGAAAGCCGGGCGCATCGGCTTTGGCCTGCGCCTGGTAGACGCGCTCAATATCGGCGCGGTGGCCGGCCTGCCCATCGCATTCGCCAGCTACTTTTGGGCCAACCGGCTGGTCCCGGTCGGTATCCCGGGCCGGGCCGATGTCGAAATCGCGGTATTTTTCTACGCTTGGGCGGCGGCCCTGGTAGCCGCGTTCGTGTGGCCGAAGCGGCCGATGTGGGCCTGGCAACTGTATGCCGGCGGCGCGCTGTTCGCGGGTGTGCCGGTGCTCAATGCGCTGACCACTCATATCCATCTAGGGATCACCCTGCCGGCCGGCGACTGGGCACTGGCCGGGGTCGATCTGACGTGCCTTTTCCTCGGACTGTGTCTGGGCATAGCAGGCTGGCGCATGCAGCACTGGCGTCCGCCGTTGTCGGCTGCCGAGCGGCGCGCCAAGGCCGCCGCAGGCACTACTCAGCCTACGTCGACCATACACCCCGTCCAGGAAGGCGCTTCGTGATCTGGCTGGCGCTCGCACTCAGTTACTCGGGCTTTACCGCACTGTGCCTGGCGATGGACAAGCATCAGTTCGATCTATACGGCAAGGACCACGCCAGCGCGCGCAGGATGCGTGAATTGCGCGTGCTCGGCTGGCTGCTGTTGGCCGTGGCATTCGTGTTGTGCGTGGCCGCGCACGGCTGGGCGATCGGACCGGTCCAGTGGCTCGGCGCGCTGACTGTCGCCGCGGTGGTGCTGGTGCTGTGGCTGCTTCCGTACCGACCCAAAGCCATCGTGCCGGTGGCCGTCGCCGCGCCGATCATCGGCACACTGTTGGCCCTGTTTTCGTAACGGCACCTCTCGCGTGCGATTGCGCGTTTGGCTTGCCGCGGGCACATCAATAGGCAGTCCGGCCGCGCGAACGCTCGGTCGCGCGCACAGCACGCTCCTACGCGGGTTTAGGTGGACGAGCGCGGCGTTCGCGGACCCCAACCGCGCGCAGGCAAAACCCGCAAATGGCCTCGACCAGGCGCTCACCATCACGCGGGCTGCTACGGGTGGGTGCGATCGGACCGACCAAGGCCTCGGTAAACGCGCCGACAATGCAAGCCGCGCCGGCATCCAGGTCCTGCTCTGGAAACTCGCCCGAGGCCACGCCGGCCGCAAGCAGATCACGGAATAGTTCGCCGAACAGCCGGCGACCACGGATGCGTTCGGCCTCAACTTCCGGCTCGGTCGGCTCGGCGATGAACGCGTAAGCCAGACCAGGACCGGCGAGCGCCCGCCGGACAAACGATTCGATCGCTTGGCGCAAGCGTGGTGTCACCGGACCTTCGCCATCGGCGATAGCCCGCAACAACGTCATCTCGTGGCTAACCGCCTCATTGAGCACTTCGACAAACAGGTCGGCCTTGGACGGGAAATAGCGATAGATCTGCCCGGTGGACACCCCCGCCGCCGCCGCCACTGCGGTCATCGGTGCACTGCGGTAGCCGCCACCAGCGACCAGTTTGCGTGCCGCAAGCAAGATCCGCTGGCGATTGCCGGCGAGGCGTTCTTCCATCAGCGCTGAGCGTTTGTAAGCCATCCGCTGATTTTACATTCAGGGGTTTTAATGACTCAAAATTCATTTTTTGAACTTATGTTCACTTCTTTGCGGATTCCGAGTAGGCTGCACACAAACGCCCGTGCAGGCGGCCGGTGCCGCCCCCCCCCACCCGGAGCGTCCCGTCTTCAACGGAGCTTTCCATGCATGTGCCCGCCCTAGACTTCGCGCTTGGCGAAGAGATCGACCTACTGCGCGAAAGCGTCGCCGCTTTCGCAGCCCGCGAGATTGGCCCACGCGCCGCGCAGGCCGACCACGACAACGTCTTCCCGGCCGAGCTATGGCGCCGGCTCGGCGAGCAGGGCCTGCTTGGACTGACCGTCGAGGAGGAGTTCGGTGGCAGCGGGCTCGGCTATCTCGCACACGTGGTGGCGATGGAAGAAATTTCGCGTGCCAGCGGCGCGATCGGCCTGTCCTACGGCGCCCACTCCAACTTGTGCTTGAACCAGCTGCGCAAGAATGCCAACGACGCGCAGAAGCGACGCTACCTGCCCCGCCTGTGCAATGGTGAGCATGTCGGTGCGCTGGCAATGAGTGAGGCCGGCGCGGGCTCGGACGTGGTGTCGATGAAGCTGCGCGCCGAACGCCGCGGCGATCACTTCGTGCTCAACGGCAACAAGATGTGGATCACCAATGGTCCGGATGCCGATGTATTGGTGGTATATGCCAAAACCGATCCCACCGCCGGCTCGCGCGGCATCACGGCTTTCATCATTGAGAAGGGTTTTACCGGCTTTTCTACCGCACAAAAGCTCGACAAGCTGGGCATGCGCGGCTCCAACACCTGCGAGCTGGTGTTCAGCGACTGCGAGGTGCCTGTCGAGAATGTATTAGGCGAGATCGGAGGTGGCGTGCGTGTGCTGATGTCCGGTCTAGACTACGAGCGCGTGGTCTTGGCCGGCGGCCCACTCGGGCTGATGGCGGCCGCACTCGACGTCGTACTGCCTTATACCCACGACCGCCGCCAGTTTGACGCACCGATCGGCAGCTTTCAGCTGATCCAGGCCAAGCTTGCTGATCTGTATGTCGGCCTGAACGCCTGCCGCGCCTACGTCTATTCGGTCGCGCGCGCCTGTGACGCCGGCTACACCACCCGCCGCGATGCCGCCGGTGCGATTCTTTACGCGGCCGAGAAAGCGACCTGGGCAACCGGTCAAGCCATCCAGATCCTCGGAGGCAATGGCTACATCAATGAATACCCGACCGGTCGCCTGTGGCGCGACGCCAAGCTCTACGAGATCGGCGCCGGTACGTCGGAGATTCGACGGATGCTGATCGGTCGCGAGCTGTTCGAACGTGCCGGATAAGCATCGCGTGCTGATGCACCGCCACGTTTGTCCTTTTTACCATCGTTTCCACAAGGACTCGCCGCGATGAGCGTGATCCAGACCCAGCTTGATCCCAACGACGACGCCTTTGCCGCCAATGCCTCGGCGATGCAAACGCTGGTCCAGGAGCTTCGCGCCACGTTGGCGCGTACTACGCTGGGTGGAGGCGAGGCCGCGCGCGCCAAGCATGTAGCGCGCGGCAAATTGCTGGTACGCCAGCGCATCGACGCACTGATTGATCCGGGCAGCCCGTTTTTGGAGATCGGCGCGCTCGCCGCGCACGGCATGTATGACGACGCGGTGCCATGCGCCGGCATGGTCACCGGTATCGGCCGGGTGTCCGGCGTGGAATGCGTCATCGTCGCCAACGACGCCACGGTCAAGGGTGGCACCTATTACCCGATCACCGTGAAAAAACACTTGCGCGCGCAGGAGATCGCCGAGCACAACCGGCTGCCCTGCATCTATCTGGTCGATTCCGGTGGCGCATTCCTGCCGCTGCAGGACGAGGTATTCCCCGACCGCGACCACTTCGGCCGCATCTTCTATAACCAAGCCAATCTGTCAGCGCAGGGCATCGCACAGATCGCCTGCGTGATGGGCTCATGCACGGCCGGCGGTGCCTACGTGCCGGCGATGAGCGATGAGACCGTGATCGTACGCGAGCAAGGCACGATCTTTCTAGGTGGCCCGCCGCTGGTGAAGGCCGCCACCGGCGAGGTCGTCAGCGCCGAGGAACTCGGTGGCGCTGATGTGCATACACGCGTGTCCGGCGTGGCCGACCATTTCGCCGACGACGACATGCAAGCACTGGCGCGGGTACGGGCCATCGTGGCCCGGCTCAACTGGCGTAAGCCCTCACCGCCACTGGCGTTACAGCGACCGGAAGACCCCTGCTATCCGCCGCAGGAGCTTTATGGGGTCATTCCCGCCGATACCCGCAAACCCTTTGATGTGCGCGAGGTCATCGCACGGCTGGTAGATGGCTCGCGCCTGGATGAGTTCAAGCCACGCTACGGCACCACCCTGGTGACCGGATTTGCGCACCTACACGGCTATCCGGTGGGGATCATCGCCAACAACGGCATTCTGTTCTCCGAGTCGGCGCTGAAGGGCGCGCACTTCATCGAACTGTGCTGCCAGCGCGGCGTGCCGCTGGTGTTCCTGCAAAACATCACCGGCTTCATGGTCGGTCGCAAATACGAGCATGGCGGCATCGCCAAGGACGGCGCCAAGCTGGTGATGGCCGTAGCCTGCGCGCGCGTACCCAAGTTCACCGTAGTGATCGGCGGTAGCTTCGGCGCCGGCAACTATGGCATGTGCGGCCGCGCCTACTCGCCGCGCCAACTGTGGATGTGGCCGAACGCGCGGATTGGCGTGATGGGTGGAGAACAAGCCGCCAGCGTGCTGGCGACGGTACGCCGCGATGGCGTAGAGGCCGCTGGTGGGCAATGGTCGGAACCGGACGAGGCCGCGTTCAAGGCGCCGATCCGCGCGCAGTTCGAACATCAAGGTCACCCGTACTACGCCAGCGCCCGGCTCTGGGACGACGGCGTGATCGACCCGGCCGACACCCGCCAGGTGCTTGCGCTCGGTCTATCGGCCGCACTCAATGCGCCGCCGCAGCCGACCCGATTCGGCGTGCTGCGCATGTGACATCCCGCCCCCCCTCGCATGACCTAGTGGTGGGCGCCCCCCCCACGCTACCCCTAGCCAAAGTCAGACCCAGGTACCGCACGAGGTTTCGCATGCCCGCCCTGTTCGAAAAGATTCTGATCGCCAACCGCGGCGAGATTGCCTGCCGGGTCATCGCCACCTGCCGCCGGCTCGGTATTGCCTGTGTGGCGGTCTATTCCGACGCCGACCGCGATGCCCGCCATGTGCGCCTGGCCGACGAAGCCATACGCATCGGCCCGGCCCCCGTCGCCGAAAGTTACCTGGATGGCGCGGCGATCCTCGCCGCCGCCCGCGCCACGGGTACCCAGGCGATCCATCCTGGCTACGGTTTCCTCTCGGAAAATGCCAGTTTTGCCGAAGCGTGCGCGTCAGCAGGCATCGTCTTCATCGGCCCGCCAGCGCAGGCGATTCAAGCGATGGGTGACAAGAGCGCCGCCAAGGCACTGATGCAGCGCGCCGGCGTTCCACTGACGCCGGGCTACCACGGCCCGTGTCAAACCTCGGAATTCCTGCGCGAGCAGGCCGATGCGATCGGCTACCCGGTGCTGATCAAGGCCAGTGCGGGCGGTGGCGGCAAGGGCATGCGCAAAGTGGAGGCGGCCGAAGACTTCGCCGCCGCGCTGGCAAGCTGCCAACGCGAGGCGCTCAATGCGTTTGGCAATGCTCACGTGCTGGTCGAACGCTACGTCGAACGGCCACGCCATATTGAAGTGCAGGTGTTCGGCGATCGCCACGGCCAGGTGATCCATCTATTCGAACGCGACTGCTCGGTACAGCGGCGCCACCAGAAGGTGCTTGAGGAGGCCCCCGCACCCGGCATGACCGCACAGCGACGTGCGGCGATGGGCGCGGCGGCGGTCGAGGCCGCGCGTGCGGTCGGCTACGTCGGTGCCGGGACGGTGGAGTTCATCGTCTCTCCAGATGGCAGCTTTTATTTCATGGAAATGAACACCCGCTTGCAGGTCGAGCATCCGGTCACCGAGATGATTACCGGCACCGACCTGGTCGAGTGGCAGCTGCGCGTGGCCGTCGGCGAGCCGCTGCCGCTGCAACAGGCGCAGCTGACAATTCAAGGCCACGCAATTGAGGCTCGGCTCTACGCCGAAGATGCCGACCGTGGATTCCTGCCTGCCACCGGGACCTTGCGTCACCTGCGACTCCCTGAGTCCGGCCCGCATGTGCGCATCGACACCGGTATCGAACAAGGCGATGCGATCACCCCGTTCTACGACCCGATGATCGCCAAGCTGATCGTCTGGGACAGTGACCGTCCCGCCGCACTGCGGCGCCTGCGCACCGCGCTGGCGCAGGTCGAAGCGATCGGCGTCACCACCAATGCCGGCTTCCTCTGGCGGCTGGCTGGTACCGAGTCATTCACCCAGCCGCAGCTGGACACCGCACTGATCGAGCGCGAGCACGCCGCGCTGGCACTGCCTGACGACGACGACGCGAGCCTGTGGCCGATTGCCGTGGCAGCGCTCGCGGCGCGGCTGCGGCGGCCGGCAACGCCCGACCCCGCCGATCCCTGGTCGCCCTGGGCGGCTAGCGACGATTGGCGCAATGTGGCCGCCAGCGCACGCCCACTTGAAGTACTGCACGACGAGGTATGTCGCACATTCACGGCGGCAACTGTTGGCGCCGGATGGACGATCCAGGGCGATACGTTGCAGCACATTGAGCTGCAATGGCGGGAGCATGAGCTGGTCGCCATCGTCGACGGCCACCGCCGGACCTTGCGCGGTCTGTGGGACGGCGACACGCTGATCTTGCAGGAAAACGCGCGGGCTCGGCGCTTTGCATTGAAGGACAGGCTGACCGAAACACATAGCGCTGCGGTCGATACCGCCGCGCTCACCGCGCCGATGCCAGGCCGCATCGTCGCGCTGCTGGTCGAACCCGGTGTGCAGGTCAGCCGTGGCCAACCGCTGTTGGTGATGGAGGCGATGAAGATGGAGCATACCTTGGTCGCGTCATGTAACAGCACGCTCGTCCGCTACCTGGTGAAGATCGACCAGGTGGTGGAAGAAGGCCGGCTGCTGCTCGAATCCGAGCCGATTGAGGAACCGGCCTGATCCACCGAATCATTTAATGCGGCAAGCGGTCTTTCAGAAAGTGCAGCGGCAAACCTGAACCCCCGGCTCGATAAATTACCTGTATCGAATCCGGGGCTAACCAAATGCCTGACCTTCCCCGATTTTCAGTACCAATCCGACTTAATTTAGAGTCCATCCCAAGACCCAGGACGGACATGAAGAAGCGTTTCACCGACGAGCAGATCATTGACTTGCTGAAGCAGGGGCCATTCGCTACCCGGTCAAATAGCTGTGCCAAAACTACGGCTTTAGTGAGGTGTACTTCCACCTTTGACTACGCACGTTCGGTGATTTGGATGTACCCGAAGCCGAGCGACTGAAGGCGCTGGAAGCCGAAAACACCAAGCTCAAGAAGATGTTGACCGAGACAATGCGGGACAACGAAGCGCTGAAGGTTGTCGCGCGGGGATAATTCTGAGCCCGCAGGCACGGCGCAGTGGCGCTATCGGCCAATTCCCCCTGTCCGAACGTTGCACCTACCACCTTCGCAGCGCCTGGTCGAGCTGGCGGGTGAGCGGCGGGGGTTCACCTACTGAGGGCTGCAGCTCCTGCTCGAACACGAAGGTTACGTGGCCAACCCCAAACGGGTACATCGACTGTATCGCCAGGCCGGTTTGGCTGTGCGCAAACGGCGCACCCGTAAACGTGTGGCGATCGAGCGATGCACGCTACAAGTTTTGCCCCGGCCCGAACCACGCCTGATCAATGGACTTCTTGATCGAGGCTCTCGGCCACGGCAGACCGATCAAATACCTGAGGATGCTCGACGACCACACGAAAGAAACCGTTGAGATCGCGGTAGAACGCCGGATCAACGACCAGGGCGTGGCCAAGATTCTGGAAGCCGTATAAAGCTTCTGCGGCTATGATGCGGCGATCCGAACCGACCAAGGTCCTGACTTCTCCGCCATGTGACGCAGGCATGGATTTCTTGCACCGCTGAACCCGAGCGATAAGCTCGTAATCACGGACGCTACGAAGTAATAACTGGCCTTACTGCAGGAGGCATGTCAGGGTCTTACCAATGATTGGAAAGATCTGAACAGCCATTGAGGGGAAAATATTTTGAGGGAACAAGAAAGCATCGTCCGATACTGGCATGCCGTCGAATTGCTGCAACCACAGTCAGCCCCCAAGCTGAATAAGCGTAGCAGCCGATACGAGGCGTTTATCCATGACACGTCAATCCAGCACCCAATTCTTCCGTGGGCTGCCGATAGCATCGTCAATAAACAGGATTTGCCGAAGAAGCGGGTATGGAGCCACACGCTGTTTGCCCATCTGTATGACAGTCGCCTCGTTGCCGAGAAGCTCAACGAAGCGTATGGCGCCGATCAGGGCTATCGCGAACCACAGTTCCGTGAATCAGCACTGTTCGCGGCAAAGTTCACCATGTCTGGCCGATTCGTCGTGGACAGTTTGGTGTTGTCGAGTGAAGCATGGTTCCTAGGCCGGGTACTGACCGGAAAGGACTGGGCCAGAGGATTCGAGGACGATCAAAAGACCATCGGCGATCATGCGAAAACGTTGCTCGAAGAACAGCTATCCGGCGACGTCTTGCGTGAACTGACTCAATGGATTCTCAAGTTCCTCGGCGTGGCGGACTTCTTTGGTGACATGGATCACCATCGATTTCGCTTCCGCTCTCAGCCCGTGAATCCCGACAAGCCCGAATCGGAAGACGATCCACTCAACAGTTTTCTGCTCGATGATCTTGCCGATGTTGCCCACAACATCGGCAAAGGTGTCAAAAGCGAGCCGCTGGATCAATATCTGCGCCGGCACGATCCTCAGCCGCGCTTGCACGTGGATGACCACGGTGCGTCACTGCCACTGATTGGCCGACTAATGCCGGATGCTTATGCCAATAGTTGCTGGCCCACGGAGCATCACCTGGGCCTCGTGCATTCCCAGCAACTGGCCGTCAACACGATTCTGTCCACCCTGGCCGATGGACAGGGGCTACTTGGCGTCAATGGCCCGCCTGGCACCGGGAAAACAACCCTGCTGCGCGACTTGACTGCCGCCATCATCACCCGCCGGGCCGATGTGCTTGCCACCTTGCGCCGTGCATCCGACGGGTTCGTGGGCAACGGACGCGAAGCCATCAACGATGGCGGCAAGCAGCAGGCTTGTTTCAAGTTAAACCCGGCACTGTATGGCTTCGAGATCGTTGTCGCTTCATCCAATAATGGTGCGGTGGAGAACGTCACGCTCGAATTGCCCCAGCGTGACAAGATCGACGAGAGCTGGCTGCCAGAAGCCGAGTATTTTTCTGAGTTGGGAGAGCTGGTTGCCGGCAAGCCCGCTTGGGGGTTGATCTCTGGAGCATTAGGCAGCAAGACGCGGCGGACCAAGTTCGTGGAGCGCTATTTCTATGGTCAGCGCCCTCCTGGCAGTGAAGTCAAGGCTGACTTGGCCGCCGAAGATGATACCGACCCTGAATCTAATGCGGACATCGACAATGTTGTGGACAGCCTGTTCTCCGCCCCCTCCACAGCAGAAGTGGAAAGCGATGAAGTCCGTGGCGATCAAGAAGAAAAAGCGCCTCCTGAGAAAGAGAAAGCACCAAAGGGTTTCGTGGGATGGCTCAGTGAAAATGCCGAGATCAACGCAACCCGTTCTTCCGAGCAACGGCAAGCCTTGTGGCGGCAGGCGGTGTCTGACTACGAGGCGGTCAAAGCAGAGGCGGATAAGTCATGCGCCGACGCTAGTCGCATCCGCGGATTGGTCCAGGCCATCTGCCAGATCAGGAAGAATGTAGCCGACAAATCCAAGGCGCTGCTGGTGCTCGAACAGGAACTGGTCGATGTGCTCCATCAGCTTTTGCGCTTAGATGGCGAGGAAAGTCGCCCCGCTAACACGGCGCTCAAGCGGTGTCTGGATGCGCTTGCACGACACCAAATCCAAAAGCCCAGTTTCTGGGAAAACCTGTTCAGCCTATGGAGGACTCAGCGCGATTGGAACACAACGCAAGTATTGCTGGAAGACCAACATGATCTAGCCAAGGCTGAGTTCACGCGGATCACTCGCCTGACCAAGCAACTCGAAGCATCAAGGGAGAACTTGGAAAAGCAGATCGGTGATGCTCGCCACACACTTCAGCAATCGCAGGACCAAGAACAAGTCCTGACGCTAGATGCTACTGCAATAGCAAGCACTTATCGGGCAGATCACCTGCTCGCTTGGTTGCAAGATGGTGTCGTCGGTCGTGGCGATGCCATTGAGCTAGCCGAGCCTTGGCGTATCGAGGGTTGGCGGCAGGCACGAGCGCGTGTCTTCATCCAAGCACTAAAGCTTCACCAGGTATTCTTCGCATTGGAAGCATCCCGGATACGTTGCAACCTGTACTTCATTAACGGGCTGTTGACTGGCTCGCGCTACCAGGGAATTTCACGGGATGCCATTCGCTCTGCATGGGCTTCGTTGTTCATGGTTGTGCCGGTGCTGAGCAGCACCTTCGCGTCGTTCGCTCGCTCATTCGGTTCCTTGGGAGGCAGCGAGATCGGTTGGCTGTTGGTGGACGAGGCCGGCCAAGCGTCCCCGCAGGCGGCGGTGGGCGCACTGTGGCGATCCCGCCGCGCACTGCTGGTAGGAGACCCGCTGCAACTAAAACCTATCGTCACCGTATCCGATGCAGTACTGGAACACATGCGAACACGTTACCGTGTCGAGGCACACTGGCTCCCCAATCATCAGTCCGCGCAGACGCTGGCCGACGAAGCCACCGCATGGGGACGCATGGCGGGACCCGCCGACAGCAAGACCTGGGTAGGACTGCCGCTTGTCGTACACCGACGCTGCGACAAGCCGATGCACGAGCTGGCCAATCGCATCGCCTATGACGGAGCGATGGTGTATGGAACGATAACACCGCGCGCGGACAAGGAAACGCGTGCCAGTCTACCGACGGGGTGGATACAAGCCTTTGGCCCTTCCGAAGGAAACTGGGTGCCGGCCGAAGGTCAGGCACTACGCGAGTTGCTCGCACGGTTACATGAGGATGGTGTGGTGGCCAAGGATATTTCAGTGATAACGCCTTTCAAAGCTGTCCAACGGAATCTCAAGCGCATGCTGGGCAGCAAGATAGTGTCCGGCACGATTCACACAATGCAGGGCAAGGAAGCGCCAGTGATCATCATGGTGCTGGGTGGCAATCCGCAGGGGGCAGGCGCTCGCAACTGGGCGGTTTCAGAGCCCAACTTACTAAACGTGGCGGCGACCCGCGCCAAACGGCGCTTCTATGTGATCGGCGACAGAAATGATTGGAAGTGTCGCGCATTGTTTTGTGATGTCATGGATTTGCTGCCACTTCAGAATATCCCGGTACGCGAACAAGCATCGTTTCTGCAGTAACTTCATCCTGTCATGGATTGTCCTGGTGTTTATCGTTGGAAGCGGATGCAGTCATCAGTCCGCATCCGGATGCTTTTTAACGGCCTCAGCGCGACCGTGCCGGGGCTGATTTTTCTTTCATGATGATTTCGGTCTCGCAGTTTGCTGGGACGCGCTTTGGTTGTTCTCCACGAATTAGTAACCGCCAGAAGTGGAATTTTCTCGCACCCTTTCCTGAGAATGCTCCATGAATACGTCCCGTTTCACCGACAGCCAGATCATTGCGGTATTCAAACAGGCCGAGGTGGGTGCACCCCGTTACTCGAGTTGTGTCGGGAGCTCGGTACCAGCTCAGCGACGTTCTATAAATAACGCAGTGAGTTTGACGGCATGGATGCGTCGATGATGGCCCAGCTCAAGAAGCTGCAGGATGAGAAGCAGTAACTGAAGAAGCCGTATGCCGAGTCGCAGATGACAGCAGAAGGACTGCGGGAGGCGATGGCAAAAAAGAGGGGATTACCCCCAGGTTAAAAAAACCCCGCCTCGCGGCGGGGTTTTTCGTTACCACGATCGCGGCGCGTGGCCGCGGCAGGACTTAGAAGTCCATACCGCCCATGCCACCGCCCGGCGGCAGCGCCGGCTCATCCTTCTTCGGGATCTCGGCGATGATCACCTCGGTGGTGATCGCCAGGCCAGCGACCGACGCGGCGTTCTGCAGTGCCGAGCGGGTGACCTTGGTCGGGTCCAGGATGCCCAGCTCGACCAGATCGCCGTACTCGCCGGTGGCGGCGTTGTAACCGAAGTTGCCGCTGCCGTCCTTGACCTTGGCCACCACCACGCTCGGCTCGTCGCCGGCGTTGGAGACGATCGCACGCAGCGGCGCTTCCAGCGCACGGCGGGTGATCGCGATGCCCAGATCCTGGTCCTGGTTGGCACCCTTCAGGCCTTCCAGCGCCTTCAGCGCGCGGATCAGCGCAACGCCGCCGCCCGGGACCACGCCTTCTTCGATCGCCGCACGGGTGGCGTGCAGGGCGTCTTCGACGCGTGCCTTCTTCTCCTTGACCTCAACCTCGGTGGCAGCGCCAACCTTGATCACCGCAACACCGCCGGCCAGCTTGGCCACGCGCTCCTGCAGCTTCTCACGGTCGTAGTCCGAGGAGGTCTCCTCGATCTGGGCCTTGATCTGGGTGACGCGGCCTTCGATGGCCGACGCGTCGCCAGCACCGTCGATGATCGTGGTGTTCTCCTTGGAGACCTGCACCTTCTTGGCGCGGCCCAGGTCCTTGATCGTGGCCTTCTCCAGCGACAGGCCCACTTCCTCGGAGATCACGGTGCCGCCGGTCAGCACGGCGATGTCTTCCAGGATCGCCTTGCGACGATCGCCGAAGCCCGGCGCCTTGACCGCGGCGACCTTGACGATGCCACGGATGGTGTTGACCACCAGGGTAGCCAGCGCCTCGCCTTCGACTTCCTCAGCAACGATCAGCAGCGGCTTGCCGGCCTTGGCCACGCCTTCCAGCACCGGCAGCAGGTCACGCACGTTGGAGATCTTCTTATCGTGGATCAGGATGTACGGATCCTCGAACTCAACCTGCTGGCTCTGCTGGTTGTTGATGAAGTACGGCGACAGGTAACCACGGTCGAACTGCATGCCCTCGACCACGTCCAGCTCGTTCTCCAGGCCCGAGCCTTCCTCGACGGTGATCACGCCTTCCTTGCCGACCTTCTTCACCGCTTCGGCGATGATGTTGCCGATGGTCTCGTCGGAGTTGGCCGAGATCGTGCCGACTTGGGCGATCGCCTTGTCGTCAGCGGTCGGCTTGGACAGGCTCTTCAGCTCAGCGACCGCGGCGATGACCGCCTTGTCGATGCCGCGCTTGATCTCCACCGGGCTGATGCCGGCGGCGACGGCCTTCAGGCCTTCCTGGATGAACGCCTGCGCCAGCACGGTGGCGGTGGTGGTGCCGTCACCGGCCACGTCGTTGGTCTTGGAAGCGGCTTCCTTGACGATCTGCGCGCCGATGTTCTCGTACTTGTCGGCCAGCTCGATCTCCTTGGCAACGGACACGCCGTCCTTGGTGATCGTCGGGGCGCCGAAGCTCTTCTCGAGCACGACGTTGCGGCCCTTCGGGCCGAGGGTGGCCTTGACGGCATTGGCGAGCACGTTCACGCCACGCACGATACGGGCGCGGGCATCGTCACTGAAACGAATGTCTTTGGCAGCCATGTTTCTTACCTCAAATCAAATGGGTGGAATGCGGAAATCGAAAAGACGATGCGGGCGCTTAGCCGACGATCGCCAGGATGTCGTCCTCGCGCAGGACCTTGTACTCAACGCCCTCGGCCTTGTAGCTGCTGCCGGCGTACTGGCCGTAGATGACCTTGTCGCCAACCTTGACCACCGGCGCGCGGACGCTGCCGTTGTCGAGCGGCTTACCGGCGCCGACGGCGACGACTTCACCCTTGGTGGACTTTTCCTTGGCCGAATCCGGGATCACGATGCCGCCGGCGGAAATCTCGTCGGCTTCGATGGGCTTAACTACCACGCGGTCGTGAAGCGGCTTGATGCTCATTGAAAGACCTCTTAAGTGATTGATTGGTCTGGATAAATGCTGGCGATGTTAGCACTCGCATATGACCAGTGCCAGCACCGCGCGCGACGAAACCCGAAGAATCGGGACGAGCCAGAGATGGAGCCACTCCACCCCCTTTCAAGGGGAGGCCCGCAAAAAAAGATTCTTACTGTTTGCGGTTTCCCACGCTGGACAAATACCGCGCTGACTGCGATGGACACGTCCGCGCCTACGAAGCCGATGAGTGAGAATCGACCTTGCGTCCGCAGGAGCGGGCCCTACCCACAGAGCTTCACCCACAACGCATCGTCGCGCGCAACGTGTGCTCCTGCCGCGCAAGCCAGGGCATCGGGGTGGTTTTCAGCGCGCGGCAGTGGCCGCCGGTCGCCGCTGGAACGGCGGCGCCGTCACTCCCTGGGCCACATCGCCGTCGGCTCTCCAGACGACCGTACGGGTCGGAAAGTCATCGCTATGGGTGAGCACATTGACCTTGGCAGCCAATAGCGTCACCGCTCCGCGCACGCGCGGATTCCAGGCAAACACGCCTTCCGCGGCATACCAGGCAACCGGTGCGGACGCGGCCAGCTTGAGATCAGGACACAGCGTGTAACCGCGTTCGCCAAGCTTCCACAACGCCTTCACGCTCTGCGCCTTGACGCCGGGCCGGGTACGCTCATCGGTGTCGTCCGGGCAAACCTGAGCCGAGCGGGCTTGAGCCATTTCATAGACCTCGCTACGGCTTTGGGCCTGCGCCAGCGGCACCAAGCCGCCTGTCAGCAGCGCGGCGCAGATCGGCAGCGTCTTGCAAACCATGTTGTCACCTTACATCTGTGGGGGAACCGCCCGAAGGCGGCGGCGCAGACCGTAGCGCTACACGGGTTAAAGGAACGTTCCGTCCCGAGCACGACGTCGCCTCTCCACTGCCTATAGTGAGCCGTTACACTCGGGGGATCCCATGTCCCCACCGTCACCCACCTACCTGCTGTTCAGCACCTGCCCGGACGCTGCCAGTGCCGAGCGCATCGCGCACGCGCTGGTGTCTGAGCGGCTGGCCGCCTGCGTGACCCAACTGCCCGGCGCACGCTCGACCTACCGCTGGCAGGGACGGATTGAGCAGAGTCAGGAAATCCAGCTACTGATAAAGACCCGCGCGGACGTGCTCGACGCCGCCATCGCGCGGCTGCAGGCGCTGCATCCCGACCAGCTACCTGAGGCGGTCGCGGTGGCGGCGGCCGGCGGGCTTGCCGACTACCTGGCATGGATCGACACCGAGACTCGCAAGGAATGAAACGCCTGATGACTGTGTTGCACCGTTTGTTCGTGCTGTGTGCGCTGCTGCTGCCGGCGTTGCCCGCCGTCGCCTTCTCCGAGAAAGACCTGCTGCCGGTCGATCAGGCTTTCCGCCTCAGCGCGCAGGCCACGGCCCCCGGCCGCATCGAACTACGCTGGACGATCGCGCCGGGCTACTACCTCTACCGTCATCGCATGAGCGTCGGCGAGATCGCCGGCTTCAAGCAGACCTCGCTACACCTGCCCGAGGGTCATAAAAAGCACGACGAGTATTTCGGTGACGTAGAGACCTACCGCAACCAGGTAACCGCCGTGCTCACCGGGATAACCGCCGACGGCACCGATACACTCGAACTGGAGGTGCGTTACCAAGGCTGCGCTGATGCCGGCGTGTGCTATCCGCCGCAAAAGCGCCATCTGCAAGTCAAATTGCCGGCCACGGTAGGAGCGCGGCGGGTGGATGCCACAGCCGCATCCCAAGCCTCGACACTGCCCGGTCCGGGCGGCGCCCGTCTGGCCGGAATGGAGGCGCTGCCGCTTCCAGCCGAACAGGCTTTCAGGTTCGAGGCGATCGTCGGCAACGGTAATGCCCTGTTGCTACGTTTTACCCCGGCACCGGGCTACTACCTCTACCGCGACCGTACCTCGCTCGCGCTGGAAGGGAGCTCCGGCATCCGTACTGGAGCACCGCAATGGCCGCCGGGTAAGACACACCGCGACGAACACTTTGGCGACGTGGTGGTGTACTTCGACCAGGCCGAAGTGACGTTGCCGCTGTTACGCGACCGCCGCGATCCGGCCAACGTCACGTTGGTGGCGACCTTCCAAGGGTGCCAAAACGATGGCATCTGCTACCCGCCGATGACCCGCCGGGTGAAATTGGCGCTGCCCGCCGGCCAGGTCTCCCCGCCCAATCAAGCGGCCGCCACGCCGCTACCAATCCTGCCATTGTCAGGCAACAACGCCGTGGCCGCACCGCCGCCGGCCCCGGCAGCGGCGCCGGCCCCGGATGCCTCGGCCGAAAACGCCACGCGCAGCCTGCCGCCGCGTACCGAGCGCGGCCTGGTTGCGGTGTTGGCGCTGGCGCTACTGGGTGGGCTGGTGCTCAACTTGATGCCGTGTGTGCTGCCGATCCTGTCGCTGAAGGTGCTAGGTCTGGCGCACAGCGGCGAGAGTCGCGCACGCGCACGCAGCCATGCAATTGGGTACTCACTAGGGGTGCTGGTTGCATTCGCGGCCATCGGTGCACTGGTCATCGGCTTGCGTGCAGCCGGCCAGGCCGCCGGCTGGGGATTCCAACTGCAGCAACCGTGGTTTGTGGCCGCGTTGGCCTACCTGATGTTTGCGGTCGGTTTGAGCCTCACCGGGGTGTTCACCCTTGGTAGCAACCTCGGCGGTCTTGGCCAATCGCTGGCTTCGCGGCGCGGCCCACTCGGTGATTTTTTCACCGGGGTACTGGCCTGCGTCGTCGCCAGCCCGTGCATTGCCCCGTTTATGGGCTCCGCGCTGGCCTATGCGTTCACTGCGCCAGCGCTGCTGGCGATACTGGTATTTCTGGCTCTGGGTCTTGGACTGGCACTGCCGTTCCTGCTGATTGGCTTCATCCCGTCGCTGGCGCGGCGTCTGCCCGCGCCGGGGGCATGGATGGAAACGCTCAAGCAGATATTGGCGTTGCCGATGTACCTGACCGCCATCTGGCTGCTATGGGTGCTGGGCAAACAACGCGGAGTCGATGCGATCGCACTGATGCTGATCGGTGCGACGTTGTTGGCGCTGGGCTTGTGGTGGTTTGAACGCAGCCGCTGGCAGAGCCGCCGGATTGGCCTTGTGCTGTCTTCGCTGATGTTGTTGCTCGCCCTCGTGCCGGTATGGGGCGGCACCCGCCTGCATACACCGACCGCCCTGGCAACGGCCGGTGAGATCGCCTATTCGCCGCAGATGCTGGACCGCCTGCGCGCCGATAATCGGGTCGTGTTCGTCAACATGACCGCTGACTGGTGTGTGACCTGCAAGGCCAATGAAAAAAACGTACTCAGCAGCACGGCGTTTCATGACACCTTGCGTCGCGTCGATGCGGTCTACATGAAAGGCGACTGGACCAACGTCGACCCCAAGATCAGCGCATTTCTCGACCAGCATCAGGCAGTGGGCGTGCCGCTGTACGTGGTCTACGGGCCCGGCACCTCGCCAACCGTGCTGCCCACCGTACTGACCGAAGCGATGGTTGAGGACGCGCTGCTACGCGCGGCGCGCTAAACCACCGGTCAGCCGCGGTCTGTCACCGCGCGACTACGGTCACGCGAGCCAGACGGCCGATGTAGTCCGCACGCTCATGCCAGGGATCACGCAGCGCGATTTCCTGGCCGCAGGGCGCTTGCCTATGCTGACTGCGTCATCCAGACAGCACCTCCTATCATGAATAGACTCCAGGACAAGATTGCGATCGTCACCGGGATCGGAAGCGGCATCGGTAAGGGCTGCGCGCTGCGCTTCCTCGCCGAGGGCGCACACGTGATCGGCTGCGATCTCGACGCTACTGCGGCCAAGGCCACCGTCGACGAAGCGCGAGCGCAGGGCTATGCGCTGGAAAGCCTGCACCCGTGCAATCTGACGTGCCCGGAGGAGGTCGACGCGTTGATCCAGTTGGCCGCGCAGGTTAACGGTGGCATCGACATTTTGGTCAATGCAGCGGCGTGGGGCGCGTTCGAGTTCATTGAGACGATGGACTACCGGACACAGTGGCGGGCAACGCTGAATAGTGAAATTGACCTGGTATTTCTGGCCTGTAAGGCGGCTTGGCCGTATCTCAAACACCGTGGCGGAGCGATTATCAACTTCGCCTCAGCCAATGCCCATGAGGCGCTGTCCGGTTCGGGTGCCCTGGCCCACTGCGCCGGTAAGGGCGCGATACTGGCCATGACCCGACAGCTGGCGATGGAGGGTGGCCCTCACCGCATCCGCGCCAACACCATCTCGCCAGCGCTGGTCGTCACCGGGGCAACCAAACCGCGTCTAGACACCGAACCGGGTTTCAAAGAGGCGGTGCTGTCAAAAATGATGCTTGGCCGGCTTGGCACCCCAGACGACATCGCGTGGTGCGCGACCTATCTGGCTTCTGACGAAGCCGGTTGGGTGACCGCCGCCGACTTTCGGCTCGATGGCGGTGCCACCGCCTGGTGAGACCGCATCCCCAGGTATCCATTACTTGAGGGCATAAAAGCCACCCGATTCCCACTCTTGCGGGAACCGGGGAAGTACCTTGATACGGTTTCAGATCGGCGAGCGCAGCACCTGCAACGACTCGGACATCAGCCGGCTGTGTTCTTGCGGCGATCCGTGGTTCATTTCCAGCTCGCCAAGCCGTATCGAATTGTCGATGACATGCTTGCAGCGGCTGAAGCGGCGCTCGGTAAAGCGTGACAGTACCTGTTCAAGTGTGCCGCCATCGGCCAATTCCTCGGCCAGCACCACGCCATCCTCAATCGCCATGCCCGCGCCGGACGCCAAGTGCGGCGTAGTTGCGTGCGCCGCATCACCGATCAGCACGACACGACCGCGATGCCACGGTGGCGGTAACAGCTGCACCTCCAGCGGTTTGTAGTTCACCGACTCGGCATTCTCACCAAGCACCGTCGCACGCACCTCCGGCACGAAACTGCCGAAGTCGGCCAACTTCTGATAAAGCCGCTCGCGCTGCTGCTCAGGCGTCAACCATGGATTCTCCGGGTCGGCGTACAGCAGGTACATGTACATGTGCGTAGCGGAGACCGGGTTGAATCCTAGCTTGATGTCCTCGCCCATGAAGAAATGGGTACGGTCAAATCCCTCCGGTCGCCTAGCGAGCAAACGAAAGATCACCTGTCCGGTGAAGTGGGGTTTGGCAGCATTCGGGAACAGCGCTTGTCGTGTCTGCGAGTACAGACCATCTCCCGCCACCACCAAGTCATAGCGTGCACGACGGCCGTCGCTGAGCCACACCCCCACACCGTCAGCATCCTGGTGCAGGTCGGCCACACTGACGCCAAGATCGACTTGGATCCCGGCCGTCAGCGTGCGCTCGGCCAGTATCCCGTGTAACACCGGTCGCAAAATGCCGCCGGTCGCGGGCAGGCCGTCCTCCAGGGGCGGAATCGGCATCTCGCTGATCAGATTCCCGTGCATGTCATGCAACTTTGCCCCGCTCCAGGTTGCACCATGGGCGACGACCTCATCGAGTACACCCACGGTACGCAACGCGCGCAGCGTCGGCCCTGTGATGGTCAATCCCGCGCCATAGGAGCGCCAGTTGCGGTCGATGTCGATCAACTGCACCTCAATGCCCTGCTTGCGCAGCTGGATCGCACACGCCATGCCGGCCACACCGCCGCCGACGACCAGCACGCGACGCACCTGCGCTGCTGCAACATCGGCCACCGGTACGTCCTGCTCGAATGCGCCGGATGCTTGTTCGCTTTGCTTCATTCGATCCCTTCCTCCCCCCGCTAGAGAATATGGACAATGCGAGGACGGGCTTAAGCTAGAGACTGCAGAGCGTCTTGAGAAGCGCCTTCTCGTGATCGTTACCATTGCCGCAACTGATGTATTGCAGTGCAGCAATTGCCAACTTAAAACGCATTCCGATCCGCCATGTACACAATCGCCACAAACGATTGGCGGCCAGATCGCCGGAATGAATAGAGTGGCTACATCCTGGAACATATGTAGTGCACTCTGCTTGAATACCCAATATGACATCGTCGCGATGGGCGCCGGCCACAATGGCTTAGTTGCAGCTGCCTACCTGGCAAAGGCCGGCAAGAAAGTACTGGTGTTAGAGCGTAAGCCCTATCCCGGGGGCGGCGTCTCGACCCGTGAGCTCAACACCCCTGGGTACTTGCACGACGAGCACTCCTCAGTGCATATCATGATCCAGGGCAATCCGATGCTGCGCCAGGACGAGCTGGGCCTGTTATCTGAGCACGGGTTGAAGTACCACTACTCACCGGTGCCTCACGCCACACTGTTCCCCGATCAATCGGTGCTGTTCACGTATAAGGACCTGGACAAGACCTGCGAAGGTTTTGCCAAGATCTCGGCCAAGGACGCGGAGACGTATCGCAACTTTGTCAGGCTCAGCCAGCAGATCCTGCAAGTGTTTATGCCCGGCCTGTATGCACCACCACCGCCATTAGGTGAACTGGTGGCGATGCTCGACCGCAGTGACGAGGGTCGGCTGATGCTGGAATACATGACCCGCGACTGCCTGAGCCTGGTTAACGATCTATACGAATCGGACAAGATCAAGATTCACCTGCTGCGTCTCGTCAGTGAGAATTTGCAGCATCCCAACGAATTGGGCACGGGTATGGGTGTGCTGCTGATGCCGGGCATCATCCACACCTATGGTGTATCCCAACCAATTGGTGGAAGCGGCAAGCTGACCGAGTCCTTGGTGCGCTGTATCGAGTCCTACGGTGGCGAGGTGCGCTGCAATGCCGAGGTGGCAAAGATTCTCACCAGCGCGGGCCGTGCCAGTGGTGTGCAGATGGCCGACGGCGAGCGTATCGCGGCCAAAGATGCTGTCATAGGTGCCATCCATCCGCACGTGGTGCGCAAGTTCGTCGAGGGTGTGCCCGAGCCGGCCCTGAAGAAAGCCGAACGCACCCAGCTGGCGCCGTTTTCGATCATGGTCAGTCACTACGACCTGAAGCAGAACTGTGAGTACTACGCAGGTGAGGAAGTCGGCTACGCAACCATGCTCGAGCTCATGGCCACCGACAACCTCAATGAAATGCTGGCCGACTTTGACGACCTCAAGCGCGGCCTTATCACCGAACGCAGGCTATGTGCCGGCGGCGACGAGAGCATCGGTGACAAGACCCGGGTACCAGCCGGTGCCGGCATGTTCCACGGCATCACCTTTGCCCCCTATCAGATCACCGATCCACGCTGGAAGGACCGGCATTGGGACGAGATCAAAGAAGAGATCGGTGACCTATCGCTTCAGCACTACCGCAAATTCATCAAAAATCTGGACAACGACAACATCATCGCCCGCAGCATCGTTAGCCCGGTCGATGTTGAGCGCAGCTCACCCAATAGCATGATGCGAGGCGACCTGCACGGGGTCGCGCCGTACTTTCACCAGAGCGCCGGCGCGCGCCCGACTGCGGAGTTGGGCCAGTACACCGTGCCGGGTGTGGAACGCTTGTATCTGGCGGGTCCTTTTCAGCATCCGGGTGGCGGCGTTTACGGTGCCGGACGCGCTACCGCCATCAAGATGTTTGAGCAGTTGGGTATGGACTTTGGCAGCGTTGCCAAAGGCGCGCGCCAGGATCAGGTCGCCGCACCCGCCCAGCTGCCGAGCACGGCCAGCGCTTCCACCCGGAAGGCAATGATGTTACGCGGTCCGGCCGACGAGTCGCTGATGGAAGTGGAGTCGCTGCAACGGGTCGGCAATGAGCTGGTCATCAAAGGCAAGAGCTTCGGCACGATGCCAATGATCGCGCGCCTGGATCCGGCCTCAGCACGCGCAGGGCTGAAGTTGCTTGGACTGAGCAGGCTTGTCTTTCTCGCCACATTGCCGTTCCGTCGCGACCGGCGACAGTAACCCTTACATCCCTGCCCCCACAGGAGCCGTGGCAAACCCATGGAGAATCATCAATGAAGTCCCTGCAAGGTAAAGTTGCGATCATCACTGGCGCCGGCGGCGGTATCGGCGCCGCCACCGCATTAGTGATGGCCCGCCGTGGTGCACGCCTGTTATTAGCCGATCTGAACCTAAGCGCGGCCCAACGCGCCGCTGCGACAGTGGTCGATCACGGCGGGAGCGCGATTGCGTTGCGACTGGATCTGGGTGATCCGAGCAGCATCGAAGCAATGGTCAACGCGGCGGTGGAAAATTACGGACGCTTGGACATCCTGCACAACAACGCTGCCGACCAGGACCCGGAGCTGACCCGACGTGACGGCGACGTGGCGCACATGGCGATTGACGTTTGGGATCGAGTGTTCAGGGTCAATGTGCGCGGTACGATGCTGGCATGCAAAGCGGCCATCCCGCATATGCTGAGTCAAGGCGGCGGAGCCATCGTTAACACCGCGTCTAACCTTGGTTTGCAGGGCCAGGTGATCCAAGCGGCGTATTCGGCATCGAAGGCGGCAATCCTGCAGCTCACGCGCTCAATCGCCGCTTCGCACGGGCGCCAGGGCATCCGCTGCAACGCGGTCTCCCCCGGGCTAGTGCTATCACCTGCGGCCCGCGCGAACTTGCCAGCCGCACTGCTGGAGGCCGTTGAAAGCGAGACGCTGACACCCTACCTCGGTGCACCAGAGGACATCGCTCACGCGGTTGCCTACGCCGCCTCGGATGAAGCGCGCTATCTCACCGGACAGAACATCGTGGTCGATGGCGGAACCTCTAGCCACGTTCCCGGCTTTGCCCGTTTTTATAATCTGTTCGGAGCGTCTTCATGAAAGTGGCCCTGCTCGGCGCCACCGGCAAAGCCGGCTCGCGCATCCTTACCGAACTGCTCGCACGCGGCCACCGTGTCAGCGCCATCGTGCGCGAACCCGCCAAGCTGACCGTACACCCTGGGCTGGACGTGGTGCGCGGCGACGCCGGCGACCTCGACGGCCTGGCGGTACAGCTCGCCGGACACGACGCGGCGATCAGTTCCATCAAGTTTATCGACAGCGATCCGGCCCTGTTGATTGAGGCGGTGCGCCGTGCCGGCGTGCCACGCTACCTGGTCGTCGGCGGCGCAGGCAGCTTGTGGGTCGCGCCAGCTCTAAAACTGGTGGATAGCCCGGAATTTCCGCCGCAGGCGCGCCCTGAAGCGCTACGCGGCGCTGAGTTCCTCGACCAGCTCAAGGCCTCTGATCTGGACTGGAGCTTCCTGTCGCCATCAAAGCTGTTTCAGCCGGGTGCGCGGACCGGCCGCTTCCGTCTCGGGGCAGATACATTGCTGGTCGGCGCTGATGGCAATAGTCGGATTTCATTTGAGGACTATGCAATCGCTCTGGTAGACGAGTTGGAACGACCCCAGCACACACGCCAGCGCTTCACCGTCGGCTACTGACGCGTAAAGAATCGGATTTGCTTCGCGATGACGGCCAAGCCCCAACACGGCTTGGCGCATCGCGCGGATTGATCCACTCCGCCGTGCTGGCAACGGTACTGAACGGCATGATGCTACGTTCTGATCACAGCGAAGTACCCGCGCATCGGTCGTGTTCGATAAACGCTTAGTGCGGATGGCTTCGCCGCAGCGCGCCTAGGCCGCTGCTGCCCAGATCCAGCCCTCATATTCGACCACCACCAGGGCGCGCAGCGACTGACCCAGGCACGGGCCATAGCTACAGTGACCCGTGTCGATATCAAAGTGCGCACCGTGCGCGTAGCAAATGATCTCGCCACCGTCACCGCTGAGGAAACGGTTTTTGGCGTATTCCAATGGCCGTGCATTGTGCGGGCAGCTGTTGACATAGGCGTATACAGTCCCGCCATGGCGCACCACAAAAGCGCGGTCATCCCCGTTGTCCGGGGCCGGGTCGAAACCGCGCGCGTTGCCTTCGGCAAGTTCCTCCGACCGACACACACAACGCCAGCCATGAGTGCGCGTCCACTCCTTTTGCGGACGCGCACCACGTGACTTAGCATTCATAAAAAGCCTTACGCACGTTAGTGGTCGTCACCACCACGCGGGAACCATAGTGGTTTGTAGTCCATCAGGTAGATCTGTGAGGTTTCTTCGGAGGCCTCAGCCGCACGTGGAACCCAGCTGTCATCGTGGAGGTCCATGTCGGCATCGTATTCGATGGTGCCGCCAAACGGACTGTTGAAGTACCAGAAGTAATTGGAGCCAAAGATGTGCCGGCCCGGCCCCCAGAAGCCTTTCCAGCCCTTGTTGCGGAAATTCCAACCCGCCTGTAACAGCTCGTTGGCGCCCCCCATGTGGAAGGTGAAGTGGTTGATGCCGGTCATCTGTGCGGGGGCACCGATCAGGAACAAGGTGTGGTGCTCAAAGGTGCCGCCCGGGCGCAAGAACGGGCCAACGTTGGTGAAGCGGTCCACTACCCGAAAGCCGAGTCGTTCGACATAAAAGCGCTCGGCCTTGACCACGTCCGGCACGAAATACACCACATGCGAGAGGCTACGCGGTTCGGCCTTGGCGTCCGGACGCGCGGCGACCAGGTTTGGCGGGCGCTGCGGAGTCATGCCCGGTACGTTGATCAAGACCGGTGGGGCCGTGATCGGGCGTCGCGTGGTGACGCGGAAACCGATCGGAATGCCGGAATCGTCCTTGGCATGTAGCACACCTTCGGCATCGAGCAGAACTGGCCGGTCTTTTCCCAGCTCGGCGCCAATTGCTTCCAGCGTTGCTTGATCGGCCACGCCGTAAATCGTCTCACGGACGTTGGGCGAACGCCCGAACGGCTCTGCCAGCCCACTATCGTTGGCACGGCGCACCTCAACCGAGGTCCCGTCCAGCGCTTCGTACAACGCCCCGTTCTGACGCCGATCGACCTTGCGTAACCCATAGTCGCGCAAACAACTTACAGAAGCATCGAAATCGTCAACGCCAAAGACCAGCGAATCCAGACCAATAATTTTCACGTATTCCTCCCGGGGTGAGCTCGGTACAGACCGGCACCGGCGCCCAAGCATCCGCGCGACCATTCTCCACCGAGTCTGTCCAGACTAGCGCCCCTGCCGCAGGGTCGGAAATGGGTTTTATCCATGCCAGGCATCCAGGCCGTATATACCCGCCGACGGATCAGCCAAATGGGGAGTCAAGCACCCGTTGCCCGCTATATGGCTCGCCAGCGATACGGATATCAACGCTGCTGACACTGTTACGGCCGCTGGCCAGACAAGATCTATTTGATATTCAATGACACACCGCGCAACAACACCGCAACTTAACTTTCCGACCTGTGGCAGGCGACACTATCGCCATCGCTTCCGGGCGCTCGTAAGCGTTTGTGCGTGGTAAGACGGACACATTGGTTTTAATGTGCTCGTCATGATAGGAAGGCTCCGATATTCATTGCACTAACTAACCGCCCGTTCTGACCAACAAAACACCGCCACCTCGCAGAGGATATCGACCTGCGGATGGGCCATCGGCACCCGCCACAGCATCAATCACCACACCGGTTGGCGCTGACAGCTGTGCTGGCCGCAACGGTGCCGTCAACAGCACCTGCGAATTGGCGGTCGCATCCCAGTGGCTATTGGCGTCGAGGGTAAGTTCTGCGTTATGGATAGCCCCCTTCAGCCGGGCCCTCAACAGGTGCAGTTGCATGTGCCGCTCGCCGTCGGCATGCACGACATCACCACTGACGTCGAGATTGCGTAACGTCACCCGCACCCCGGTCACTGGCTGGCCTGCCACCTTGGTTGCGAAACGGTCGTCGTTGACCACGCTATGGATCAGTATGCCGTTACCTGCCTGCAACTTGGCCCCGTCGATATCGATGTCGGCATTGGCACTCTTCACCAGGATCGCATCGCTATCGCTGCGGTAGCTCCCTCCCTTGATCGCCAGCACACCAATCTCCGGGCCTTTGCCCATCACGCTGTGAATCATCACCGTGTTGCGATGCGAAACTGAGTGCAGACCGTTGAAAGCGAGATGACCGGTGCCCGCGACGACGCCGGCATAGGTCGCGACATCGAAACTGCCACGGTTAATGACCACCTTGCAGTTTTGGTCGGCGTAGGTGCCGTAGCCACTGTTTGCCACCTTCACGGTGGTGTCGTTGGCTTCTAAGTAAGAGCTGCCAGGCGCGTCCGTGGATAGTGCCCCCCAGCCATCAGCAATCACGCTGCTGTTATAGAAATAACTACGCGAATCGCCAGCCGTCAGCGTGGTACGCGCGGTACCGGTGATACCCAGTGGTGGTGGCGGCTGCTTCATGCCAGGGCCGATGTGCGGCACGTAGTCCGGCGGTAGCGTGCCGCCATGGGCGTGCAGAGTCGATCCGTAGACCTTGAGTACACCACCGGCCAACGCGACGGCCGCGCTGGTCACCAGACCATGGGTATCAATGCGACTGTCACGGATCACCAGGGTGGCGCCGCCTTCGGCCATGGCACCCGCCCCCTGACCCAGGAAATCGTTACTGCCATTGCCATAGAGGTCCAGCATAGCGCCGGAAAGCTGGTAGTGGGTAGAAGCGCCACGCACCAGCACACCGTTAAAATCGTCGCTGTGGGCTTGAATGCGCACGCGATCAGCACGCGTCGGACCCAACTCGCCACCTTGGGCCACCTTGACCGCCGATTCCAGCGCACGATAACCACCGTCGGCGACGTAAACCGCGGCCTGATAGCGGGTTTGCGCCGTCGTCGGCATGGCCATCTGGCCGCCAGCGCCCGGTCCTCTGGGGCTCTCAGGCGCTCTGGCTGCTGAATCGGGTGACGGTGACGGTGACGGTGACGGTGCTGGTGCTGGTGCTGGTGCTGGTGCGGGTGCGGGTGCGGGTGCGGGTGCGGGTGAACGTTGGCACGCCCCCAGCGCCAGCGCGAGCACCAGCGCGGTCCACTTCGTTGCTGATATCCCGATATTCATACGTTTCCCGAATCTGCCCGGCCCGAAGGCCGGGCGACTGCTAGCTCAGAAGCGACCAGTGAAGCTGACGCCAAAGGTACGCGGCGCATTGAGCACGCCCATCGTGGTCTCCGATCCGGCCGGATTGGCCTGAGTGATTACCGGCTTGTTACTGAGGTTGTTACCGAACACACTGATGGTGTAACGCCCATCCAACACGTCATAGCTCACACTGGCGTCATACAAGGTATAGGCGCTCTGGATGTAGCGGTTCGGATAAGCGTAAGTAAAGTAGATCAGGTCGGTGACGTAACTGGTGGAATACTTGGCCCCCACCCGGGCAGTCAATGTGCCGCTGGCCAGATCCCAGATATGACTGTAATCCAAGCTCGCTTTCCACTTGGGCATGCGTGCCATCTCACGACCAGACATATCGGTCGCCGCGTCAGTGGAACCAAGCACTACCTCGGCATCGGCGTAGTGGTTGTAGCTGTAGGCGGCGGTAAAATCTATATTATCGTGCTCGCCGATCAGCCAGCGCCCTTCCACTTCCAGACCGGCGATCGTCGAGGTTCCCGGCACATTGGTGGTGCGGGTTTCATATGCCGCTGAATCAGCGTTTGGATAGTAGTTGGTTGATAGCTGATAGCCCTTATAGCTGTACCAGAACAGGTCGGTATTAAGCAGCAGAGTGTTGTCAAACAATTTACTCTTCCAACCCAGCTCGTAGGCCGTCACGGTTTCCGGGTCGTAGGTGTAAACCTTGCCGGTAACCGTGCCGATCCCAACCCCGCCCTGGCGATAGCCGGTAGAGATATTGGCGTACAGCATCGAGTTTTTCCCGACGTCATGCTCAACGCCCACTTTGTAAGTGAACTTGGACATCGAATCACTGGCAATGAGCTGGTAACCGCTGCTGATGGTATTGGTGTCGAACTTATCGCGGGTGTATCGACCCCCAACGATTCCACGCCAACTATCGCTGAATGGGATCGTAAGCTGACCGAACGCGGCGGCAGAGGTATTGATACTCTTGTTGATGATCGACGTGGTGTCCAGAGAGTAGTTATGGGTATAGCCGCCGGACAGGTCATCGCGTAACCAGTACAACCCGCCGACCCACGTCACCGGTGAATCGTCTTCCGAGGCAAAGCGCAATTCGGCCGAGTCCTGCCGCAATGGTGTGCGGTTGTCTTCGAGCAGGTACGAATACACCTGCTGATAGCTACTATCGAAGTGCTGATGGCCGACAAGTAAGGTCATCTTGCTCCAGCCCAGGTTCCAATCCAGCTGGCCGTGCAACGCTTTATTTTCGGTCCGCTGCCAAGCATCGCAGCTGGGTTCATCATCCTCGCCACAAACTCCGCTGATCGTCGCATACGACGGTGCCGACCAGGCGTTGTGACGTGAGGATGTCGGCAAATACACATTGCCGTTGCCGTTACCGCCATTACGGGCATATTCGGCGGTCAGAAGAATGCGTAGGTCGTCACTAGGTTGTATTAAATACTTAACCCGGGCGGCCTTACTATCCTCATCGTCAAGGCCGTTGGTCAGATAACCCGAGTGATAATTGGTGCCGACGGCGATACGGATCGCCGTTATCGCGCTCAGCGGCATGTTCAAAGCCGCCTCCGTGCCGACCCGGTTATAGTTGCCGAGCTGCATTGTGACTTCGCCGGAGGTAGTGCCCAGCTCCGGGTCATGGCTGATGACGTTGACCGTGCCGCCACTATTGTTACGGCCGTACAGGGTGCCCTGCGGACCACGCAGCACTTCGATGCGGTCTACATCCAGAAACGCCAGGTTGGTTAATTCCGAGCGCGACTGGTAGATGCCGTCGTAGAAAATTGACACCGGCGAATCCACGCCCGGCAACCGCGATCCAATCCCACGGATGTAGAAGCCACCGCCAAGATTGGACTCCTGAAACTCGACCCCTGGCACTTTTTCGATCGCGTCTTGCAACGTCACTCGGCCTTCGTTCTTGGCCTTATCGGCGTTCACCGCTGTGATCGCGGTGGGAATCTTTTGGATGTCCTCGGAACGATGCTGTGCAGTCACCACCACCGTGCCCAAGGTCTTGGTGTCTTTCTTGTTCTGATCGGTTTTTGTGTTCTGATCGGTCTGGCCGTCCTGATCAGTATTAGCATCCTGATCACTATTCTGGGCAGCCAGGGCAGGCATCGATAGCACTGCGACGATGGCCAGACACAACAACCTGCTTGCACCCATGCTGGGTACACGATTATGTGCGATCATTTTGACCCCTCCCAGGGTTGATCGTTTTGCGCGCCCCTGCCGGACGGGAGCTGGCGTGGACGTAGAACGATGGCCGAACACTACGCCCGGCCGGCCATCGGCGGAAATGAGATATTTCGTTATCGGTAATCGGCGTTGGCGATACGTTTTAGTGCAACGCGCTCACCTCCAGCACTATCGCGCCGGCGTAATTGCCTGGCCGCAGCGGCTGCGGTTTTCCGTTCACTTCCAGGGTCAGCCGATAGCCTTCTGGCGCTACGATCGTGCCCCCCTTGGTCAGTTCCAGATGGTTGAGATAAGAGGTGCGTTTCACCACCCACTGAGAACCTGAGCCGACGCTCACCTCAACGCCGTGCGGGCCAGGCGTCGGCTCATAGTGATTAACGACATCACCGATCAGCCGATAAGTCTTCTCTCCTGGTTCCTTGCCGCCTACCGGAGCTTGGGTGCCGGTAGTAATCGCGCCGGTGACAGTTGCATTTTCCAGCTTCACTATCAGCCCGCCCTCGCCGGTACGGGTATTAACAAAGTCACCTGCCAGCTTGGTGTTACGCAACAGCACCTGCACGTCTGGGCCAGCGTCCGGCGGCGGCGCTGGCATAGCACCGTGCGCCGCGCCACCCGGTCCTTGTTCGCCAACGATCGGACCACCGCCGGCCAGCATCTTTTTCATAAACGGGTCGTCGTTGACCATCGCTTGCAGGATCACACCGTTACCGGGCACCAGCTTGGCGTTGTCAATCAATACCTTTGCACCACGACTCTTAATCTGGATCGCGGTCGATCGGGTATTAAATACGCTTCCCTTATCGATGGTCAGGGTACCGCCGCCGTTACCGCTATGCATCATCACACCAAACCGGCGTGAATTGACTATGCTGCCGTCGGTGAACACACCGGAACCCTGCGCGGCCATAATTAGACCGACATCGGCGACATTGAATACGGTGTGGCTGAAGGTATCCACCGAATCGCCTATCGAATAGGCGCCATAGCCGCTATCGATTGTCTCGATCAGACTGTCTTTGACGTACATCCGCGTTACTGCGGCATCATCCGTGGACAGCGCGCCCCAACCCTGAGCGCGGATATGCGCACGGTTGTAGTAGACGGTTCCGTGATCGACCAGATTGGTGGCACGCACATTGCCGGATAGACCCAGCATCCACGGCACCTCCATCATCTTGCCAACTTCAATGGTGAAGTGATAATTAGGCGGCAGCGTGCCGTTGGCGACCTCAATGTCGGCGTCGTCCACGTGCATCACGCTGTGGCCACCCACAAAGATCGCGGTGCGCACTGCACCCCGAGTACGTATCTTCGGCGACTTCACTGTGACATCGGCATTACCGCTCGACATAATGGCCGCGCCAAAACCGGCGAAATCGTTACCGCCATTACCGGTCAGGTCGATCACTGGATGATCGATTACATACTTCGAGTTGCCAGTGACAATAATGCCGTTAAAGCGTTGCTCACGTGAGTCAATCACCACGTTTCTGGCCTCATGGTCGTCTATTTTCCCTGAACGCACCGCCGCCGCTACTGACTTGTTCGGTATATAGTGACCGTTGTCGACATAGACCCCGGTGCGGAAATGATGCACAGGCAGCGCCTTGTAATGCACGGGGATGTCATCGCTAACGGTAAGCACGACCTTGCCGGTGTAGGTACCTGGTTGGATCGGCACCGATACGCCATTTACCGTCAGGGTCAGATCCATACCCGGGGGCGCGACGATGGTTTGCCCTTGCGGGATCACTAATCCGTCATAAGCGGTAGTCGTCGTCACCACGTGCGGTGCCGTGGGCAGTGACTTGGCAATGGCCGGTGCATGTGGCGTTACCGCCAGCATCGCCGCCAACGCGACAGCCACCAAGGTCCGCCGAGGGGCGGAAGCGAAAGGCAAAGAGGTAAATCGGGATTCCACGTACACGGCCCCTCCTGTCAAACATCTGCGGGCTATATAGAGAGGAGCAGGCTCCTCCACGAAGGATGTCTCGCCGCGCCGGTCTCCCCTTCCTGATCGCAGCGGGAGCGATGCTACGGAGCGATGACGAGAGGCGGAAATCAAGAATTCTTATCGCTCGCAACAGCGCCCGCGATTTGTGCAGCGCACGATATATGTCGCGTGGAGTAACTCGATGCTGCCGTCACGACAACTTCGACGAAATGTCGCTGTCAGGCCGGGCTTACTGTGCCTACACCATCCGCCAAAGCCATCACGTTCTCGGCTTGGCGGTATCGGCCGAATCGATTTGTGCCCTTCCCAAGGGGCTTCCAGTATCCGGGCGGTGCAGCCGCGCAGGTCATGGGCTGCCTTTGTCTTCCATCTGCTCCGCCTGGGAGGGCGCTGTAATATGCCAATTCAAACCACTGCGCCGCTGCACAGGGCAGGCACCGCCGCCGGCCTGTCGCTTGTGCTGCCGGTCGCCCTATCGACAATGGGTGCGGTGCTGCTGGCGCCGATCATGCCAAAGCTGTTTGAGCAGTTTCATGATGTACCCAATGCCAATTACTGGGTGCCGGCACTGCTGTCGGTTCCGGCACTATGTATCGCACTGTTTTCGCCCCTGGTCGGTGCCATAGCTGATCGCGTCGGCCGACGTCGGCTACTGATCGTCGCGATGATCATTTACTCGTTTTGCGGGTTAGCTCCGCTGGTGCTCAGCAATTTCGTAGCATTGTTTTTCAGCCGCATCGGGGTGGGTATCTGCGAGGCGGTAGTGATGACTTGCAGCACAGCATTGATTGGTGATTGCTTCTCCCCTGCGGAACGCGACCGGTGGCTCGGTAGTCAGGCCGCAATGGCCTCAATCACCGCGTTTTGCATGTTCCCTTTGGCCGGAAAATTAGGGGATATATGGGGTTGGCGGGGGCCATTTCTGATCTATGGCAGCGGTTTTTTGTTCCTGATAGGGGTGTTGCTGTTCACCCGCGAGCCCAAGCGTGACGAAGCGTTTGGCCTGGACGAGGCGTTCGCCAACGCCAGCCCAGCGGGTGCATTTCCATGGCGTCACATGCTGACCGTATGTTTCATCACGGTCCTCGGCGGTGTGATGTTCTATATCCTGCAATTCCAGATGGCATCGGCGATGCACGCACTAGGAGTCAAGAGTTCCACCAACACCGGCTTGCTGATCTCTATTGCTAGCCTGGGCGTACCTGTTGGCGCGGTGGGCTTTGGTTACCTCAAGCGCTGGCTGAGTATCCGTTCGCTGTTACTGGTGGAATTCGCGATGATGGCGATTGGCTTCTACGGTATGTCCAAGGCCTCCAGCCCGCAGGTATTCATCGTTCCCGGCATTATCAACCAGATCGGCGCCGGTCTTATGCTGCCTACACTATTGACGTGGGGCATGCAGCCGCTGAGCTTTGAGAACCGTGCCCGCGGCACGGGTATCTGGCAGGGAACCTTCGCCGTGGCACAGTTCCTGAGCACGCTAGCATTCTCATTTGTGATGACGCATGTGGCCGGGCTACAGGCAGCTTTCGGTGTATTTGCCGGAGTGGGTGTGACCGGTATCGTGCTACTTCTGGTCTTCTCGCGGTTTATAACCGCTCGTGCCGACAGCAGCAAACTGACGCCAATTCGTCACTGAAGCTCTTGGGACCGGACCAGACCCAGGGCCGCCTTCGCGGACGGCCCGCTTTATTTTCAGGAGATGCATCATGTTCGAACCTTTCCCCGGCAACTACGTGTGGAACTTACAGACCAACCTGGCCCTGGTATGCGGTGGTAATCACGGCGAGATTGACGTCGCTAACCGCCCGCTGATCGAAGCCGCCAAGGCCGGTGCCGACGCTGGGTCGGCGGCGCTATTCGACAGCTGGATCGCGGTGGCCGACCAGGTCACGCGTAATGCCGAAGCGGACGAGGCCTCCGGTTATAGGCTGTCGGCAGGCAGCAAATATCTACGGGCGGCAGGTTATTATCTGTCCGCTGAGCGGATGCAGAGCCGTGCTTACGCACCGCGCTGGGTCGCCTACGACAAGGGCTTGGCGCTCTACCACAAGGGCTCGGCGTTACGTGGACTGCATGTCGATCAAGTTGAAATCCCTTACCAAGGTTCCAGCTATCCGGGTATTTTTGTTCACGACGGCAGCGGCACCCCGCGGCCCACGCTGGTGTCGGTTAACGGCCTAGATTCGATGAAAGAACAGGTCAATATGGCCGGTCATGGTGCGGCCAATCTTGAGCGCGGCATCAATACCCTGTTTGTCGATCAGCCAGGCACCGGCGAGGCCATTCGCAAGCGCGGGCTGACCGCCGTTTACGATGCCGAACGCTGGGGCTCGCCGGCATTTGACTACCTGCTAACCCGTCGCGAGGTAATTCCGTCCAAGATTGGAATCTTCGGCCTGTCTTTCGGCGGTTACCACGCTCCGCGAATCGCCGCCAACGATCCGCGCTATGCGTTGTGTGCGGTGATGGGCGCCAACCATGTCTGGGGCCAACGTCAGCGCGAACGGGTTAAAAATGAAGGAGAAAATCCCGTTCCCCATTACTGGGACCACGTGATGTGGGTATTTGGGTTCGAGGATCGCGATGCGTTTCTCGACTATGCCGACCAGATTACCCTCAATGGGCAGATCGAAAAAATCAAGATGCCGTTCCTGGTGACGCATGGTGAGAACGACCGTCAGATCCCGGTGTTCAATGCACGCTTATCCTACGACCAGGCGATAAATTCCAGTAACCGCCATTTGCGTATATTCACGCCACACGACTTTGAAATCGAGCACTGCGGTGCGGATAACGGCACGGTGATGCGCGACTATATCGCCGACTGGTGTGCGCAGACCTTCGCGCAGCTGTGACACGCAGCAGGAGCGCGCCCAGCGCGTGATGGCTTTACCGGAAGGCAAAGCCATCACGTGCTAGGCGCGCGCCTAGGAATCTTCAACCACGCCTTTCAGTTTCGTTCTAATGCCGCGCCACTCGCAGCCCACGCATCGGCACCACGCGCGCGCGCGCAACCTCTTCCACCGGAACCGGGAAGCCGGCGGGAAATACCGACTCCAATGACGGAAGTTCATGCGCCATCGCGATGATCCGCTCACGTATCCACTGGTTGCCCGGGTCAAGGTCACGGTAACGGTGCCACTGCAATACCTCGACCAGCCGCGGCATCTCAAACAGCGGTCGCACCAATCGCATCGGCATCGTCTGTAACAGGCCTGTGGCCATGCGCGCATGTAGCGTCGCCACGCGCTCAGTACCAACGATCAACTGTGGTAACAAGTGGAAAGAATTGACGGTCACTTCAACACGTCGTGCAGCCTCGCCATGGCGGCGACAAAACCATGCCTCGAACATGGGTAACCCTTGGCTGCCACTCTGGAAAGTAACGTGCCCGCACTCTAGATATTGCTCCAGGGTGATGGTGTCACCGATTTCGGTATTCTCCTCAGCCACCGCAATAACGTACGAATCCTCGAACAAGGTCTCGCGTGACTGCGTTTCCGAAGCAAAGTGCGACGGGGTGATAATAAAATCCACCTCGCCACTCTCCAGTTCGCTGGGCGCCAAATCACTTGGCGGGCGGAACCGCCAGGTGATTCCCGGCGCTTCGTGACGGACCCGGCGTAGCACGTCACACAGGAATACCGAGGACACATAATCGGATGCAACAAAGGTAAAGTGTCGGCTCATCGCAGCCGGATCGAACTCCGGGCGCGTAGCGATCGTCGCATCGATCCGCAACAACACATCATTAACGGGCTCGAGCAGACTCTCGGCCAACGGCGTCAACTCCATTTTACGCCCGACCTGCACGATCAGTGGATCGTCGAAGTAGTCACGCAACCGCGCGAGGATGCCGCTCATCGCCGATTGGGTCACGTGCAATGCCTCACCAGCACGTGTGACGTTCTTACGCTCCAGTAGCACCTTCAGCGCCGACAGCAGATTCAAATCCAACTTCTGGTAACGCATGGGGGACCTCAAACGGCTAAGCGTCCCGGATAGGGAGCCGACCGAGTCTACCGACCACTTTCATATTCGCGCAGCTTGCAGTGCAGCATGGTCGAACGTGATGGCCGATATTGAAAGGTTTGATTTCCGCACCTTCGCGGCGCTGACACAAGATGGCGTCGTGTTCGATCCCGCTCGGGTGTGCTGTGGCGACACCTGCGCCGCTGGCCCATGGCCGGCGCCCCCTCACGTCTTGTCGGAATTCCATGAACCTGCTTATCACCGGCGCGAACGGATTTATCGGTCAGGCCTTGGTTCAGCGGCTGCTCACCGCTGACACCCTGCGCCCTACGCGTCTAACCCTGCTCGACCTCCACGTCGATGATTACGCCGATCCACGCGTCACAGCTATCGCAGGCGACATTGGCGATCAGCAGGTGCTCGATCGTGCCTTGGCTGAACCGGTGGATACAATCTTCCACCTCGCCAGCATTCCTGGCGGCATGGCCGAGCGCGACTATGCGCTGGGTTGGCGCGTCAATGTCGACGCCACCGCCGCTCTGGCACACCGCGTCGGTGCGCAGGGCAACACACCACGGTTCGTGTTTGCCAGCTCAATCGCGGTACTAGGTGCCACCCTACCGACGTCGGTGGACGACACTACGGCGCTGCATCCAAGTATGAGCTACGGCGCGCAGAAGCAGATCGGCGAGATTCTGTTGCAGGACCTAAGCCGACGCGGCCTAATCGACGTTCGGTCAGTGCGTTTGCCGGGTATCGTGATGCGCCCACCGGCACGTACCGGTCAGCTGTCAGCCTTTATGAGTGATCTGATTCGCGAGACCGCTGCCGGGCATGCCTATACCTGCCCGGTATCGGCGCAGGCCGCCCTGTGGCTGATGTCGGTCGAACGCATCGTTGACAACCTGCTGCACGCCGCGCTCATGCCCGCGCCCAATCACGGGCGTACCTGGACCTTACCCGCGTTACACCTATCTATCGCTGAGCTGATTGAAGCGGTCGGCCGTTACTGCGGCCTAGACGCGTCCGCACTGGTGAGCTTCAGCCCTGATCCAGCGCTGGAGCAGGCGTTTGGCGCTTACCCACCCCTTTCAACGCCCGCTGCGGAATCACTCGGATTCCGCCACGACGGCGACGCAGTCGCGCTCGTGCGGCGTGCCCTGAATGCCGACCCGAGGAGAGACTCGCATGCTTGACCCAAGCGCCCCCCTCCATGCCGACCGCCAGCGCAATCCGCTACTCGGCTGGAGCGTGAACCGCTCCGAGATCCGCAATGTCGGCGTTGGCTTACAGCGACCCGAGTGCATTCTGTCCGAAGCGGACGGCACTCTGTGGACGGCCGATGCGCGCGGTGGAGTCATGCGAATCAATCCCGATGGCAGCCAGCAGCTGATCGCTCAGACCGGAGTGAGCAACGATGGCAGCACTCAAGATCTGATCCTCGGCAAGACCCTGCCTAACGGTCTGGCGTTCGATCTCAACGGCAACATCCTCATCGCCAACTTCGGCACCGATGCGATCGAGCTGATGACCCGCGATGGTCAATCGCGCACGCTATACGATCGCATCGATGGCCAGCCGCTAGGCAAGACCAACTTTGTACTTAACGATTCGCGCGGTCGTATTTGGTTCACCGTCACCACGCGCGCGCAACCATGGACACGCTCAATTAATGAGAAGCTCGCCGATGGCTACGTCGGGCTGATCGACGAACATGGCATCCGTATCGTCGCCGATGGCTTTGTCGGTACCAACGAGATTCGCCTGGACGCTAACGAGCAGTGGTTATACGTGGTCGAATCCAACGCGCGGCGGATATCGCGTTTGCGCGTGCAGCCGGACGGTGGTCTGAGCGGACGTGAGATCTACGGCCCGTCGGATCTGGGTGGCACGCCCGATGGTTTTGCCTTCGACACCTACGGCAACCTCTGGATCACCCTGATCTTGGCTGAACGGCTGATTGCGTTAACGCCCGACGGTGAGGTGCTGACCTTACTTGACGATGGTAAGCCCGAGCAGATCGCGGTCTACGACCGTCACTTTGCCGCTGGCAGCGTGACCCCGGAACTGATGGATGCCACCGCCGGTAGCATCGCACCGCTGATGGCCAGCCTGACTTTTGGCGGACCGGACCTCAAAACCGTTTATCTGGGCAGCTTGAAAGGCACCACGCTGGCGAGCTTTCGCTCGCCGGTCGCAGGACTGGCGCTGCCGCACTGGCGAGCACAGCCGTGAGCACAACCACGGCGGCGACTGGGCCACTGCAACCACGTGTAGATGCAACCACTACATCAGGCCCTAAGCGCTATCGCGCCGACTTCGGACCGTTATTGGAGCTACCCCGATGATTTTGGAGATCGCGCTTTTCGACATCGTGCCGGGCCAAGAGCCCGATTTTGAACACGCCTTCAACAAGGCCCGCGAGCTAATTGCTCTGGCTCGCGGCTACCTGAGCCACGAGCTGCTGCGCTCGCATGAGACGCCCTCCCAATACACGCTGCTCGTGCGCTGGCAGCGGATCGAAGACCACACCGAGGGATTCCGGGGCTCACCGCTCTATACCCAATGGCGTGCACTGCTGTCGCCCTACTTCCAGCACCCCCCCAAGGTCGGCCATTACCTGCCACAGGCCAATGCCCGCTAAATCACCGGTTCAATCCACTTCCCCACGCCCCCCCACTCCCCACTAGACACCGCAATAGGAAACACAGCCATGATCCGCCATCTCAAGCAAGGAAAACCCGCGCAGGCTAAGGCCGAACTCAACGCGCAGGTGCGCGACACCGTCGAGAAGATCATTGCCGACATCGAAGCGCGCGGTGAGGCCGCAGTGCGCGAGTACTCGGAGAAGTTCGATAAGTGGAACCCGCCATCACTGCGATTGAGCGCCGAGGAGATCCAAGCCTGTATTGATTCGCTCAGCCCACAAGCGATCGAAGATATAAAGTTCGCACAAGCGCAGATCCGCCGCTTTGCCCAGGTACAGCTGCTCTCGCTGCGCGACGTCGAGGTCGAAACGCTGCCCGGCGTTGTACTCGGCCACAAGAATATTCCGGTCAACTCGGTCGGCTGCTACATCCCCGGCGGCAAGTATCCGCTATTGGCCTCGGCGCACATGAGTGTACTGACGGCCAAGGTCGCCGGCGTCAAACGTGTGATCGCCTGTGCGCCGCCGTTTGACGGCAAGCCGTCGCCGGAAATTATCGCTGCGATGGCGCTGGCCGGCGCCGACGAGATCTATGTGATGGGTGGCGTACAAGGCGTCGCCGCGATGGCCTTGGGTACCGAACACATCGCTCCGGTGGACATGATCGTCGGCCCAGGTAATGCCTTCGTAGCCGAGGCCAAGCGTCAACTTTTCGGCCGCGTCGGTATCGACCTTTTCGCCGGACCCACCGAGACCCTGGTGATCTGCGACGACACGGTCGATGCTGAACTGGTCGCAGTTGACCTGCTCGGTCAGGCCGAACATGGCCCAACGTCACCGGCTTACTGCATCACCTCCAGCAAGAAAATCGCCGAGGAATTGCCGGCGGCAATCGAGAGCGTACTTGCGCGACTGGATACCGCCCCGATCGCCCGTGTGTCCTGGCGCGACTACGGTGAGATCATTCTGTGCGACACCGAAGAAGAGATGCTGGCCGAATCCGAGCGTTTGTGTTCTGAACACGTGCAGGTGATGACCCGCGATCCGGAATGGTTCCTGCAACGTATGACCAGCTACGGCGGACTTTTCCTCGGCGCGCGCACCAATGTTTCTTACGGCGACAAGGTGATTGGTACTAATCACACCCTGCCGACGATGGGTGCGGGCCGTTACACGGGCGGGTTGTGGGTCGGCAAATTCATCAAGACCCACACTTACCAGCGCATCCTCACCGACGAGGCCAGCGTGAAGATTGGCGAGGTCTGCTCGCGGCTATGTGCGCTGGAGCATTTCTCCGGGCACAAGGAGCAGGCCGACATCCGTGTGCGTCGCCTGGGCAAGCACGCCCATGCGGCCTGAACAGCAAGACGCACCGGTCGCCTTGGTGACCGGAGGTGCGGGGGGGCTGGGCGCGGCGATCTGCCACGCCCTGGCTGAGGCCGGCTTCCGGTTGGTGGTGGCCTACCGCAGTTCACAGGGTCCGGCGCAAGCGCTGGCCGCCGAGTTGCTTGGGACAGGCCACCGTGCAGTTCCTGCCTCGGTGACGGACAGCACCGCCTTGCAGGCGCTGTCCGCACAGCTCGATCGCTGCGACGTACTGGTTAACTGCGCCGGCACCACCCGCTTTGTCGCTCACGCTGATTTGGATGGTTTAGACGACACGCTGATCGACGAGATCCTCGCCACCAACGTGCGTGGCGCGATCGCCGCCACGCGCGCGTTGCTGCCACATTTGCGTAGCAGCGCGTGGCCAGGGGGGGGCGTGGTGATCAACATCAGTTCTATCGCCGCGCGCACTGGCATGGGTAGCAACATCGCCTACTGCGCCTCCAAGGCTGCGCTCGACAACCTGACCCTATCGCTAGCGCGCGCACTGGCGCCACAGGTGCGGGTGCTATCAGTCGCACCGGGGCTGGTCGATACCGAATTCGTCAAGTCACTGGATGTGCAATGGCGCGACCGCCAGGCAGCGTCCACGCCACTTGGCCGCCTGGCCGCGCCCGCAGAGATCGGCCGCGCGGTGGTCGCGGCGGTGCGTGATCTGACGTTTTCCACTGGCTGCGTGATCCCGGTCGATGGCGGCCGCCCGCTTGGGTGAAGGCACCTCGATCACGCGACGCCGCCGCGTGGATCAACCGAACACCCGACGCACTGCGTTGGGTCGGATCCTACCCGGAAGTCGTTTCCTTCTACCGATGAGTCCCCCCCGATGAAACTCGCCACTCTCCGCAACGACAGCCGTGACGGCCGTCTAGTCGTCGTCTCTCGCGATCTGCGCTACGCCGTGGACGCCGCACCAATCGCCCCGACACTGCGCGACGCATTGGAGCGCTGGAACGTAACCGAACCTGCGCTGCGCGGTCTGGCCGAGGCACTGGAAGCCGGTCATGCCCCGGGCACGTTCGAGTTTGATCCGACACAGGCGCTGGCGCCTCTGCCACGAAGCCATCAGTTCGTGGATGCCTCCGCGTTCCTGAATCATGGCGACATCATGGAGCGTGCCTACAACCTGACGGTAAAAAAGACCCCCGGCATACCGGTGTTGGTACCGCGCCAGGGCGATGACTTTCGCGGACCATGTGCCGATTACGAATTTCCTGATGAGGATGACCAGTGCGACTTTGAGGGCGAATACGCGGTGATTACCGACGACGTACCGATGGGCGTCACTGCTGAGCAGGCACACAGCCACATCCGACTGGTAACCATCCTCAATGACGTCAGCATGCGCAAGCATCTGTTCCGCGAGATTCAGATGGGTTTCGGGCTAGTACAGGCCAAGCCGGCCACGATTTTTGCGCCAGTTGCGGTGACACCTGACGAGCTCGGCGAAGCCTGGCACGACGGCCGCGTGGCGCGGGACATGCATGTGGCGCGCAATGGTGAGTGGTTTGGACATCCGAACGGCCGCGAAATGGACTGGAGCTTCGGTGAGATCATTGCCCACATTGCCTATAACCGCCGCCTCGGCGCCGGCTTCGTACTCGGCTCGGGTACCGTCTCCAACCGCGGCTATGCACAGGTCGGCTCGGCCTGCCTGGCCGAGCGCCGAGCGATCGAGGTCCTGGAACACGGCGAGTCGACCACCAACTTCATCCACTTTGGCGAATCGCTGCGCTTCGAGGTACTCGATCCGGATGGACAATCGCTGTTCGGTGCAATCGACGTGCGCTTCAAGAGCAGCAGGTAAGGCCGCTTATGCTTAATCGTGCTCTCTTCGCGTTGGCTCTGGCGTTGTTGATGTTTCCGGCGGCGGTATATGCCCAGGATGACACTGCCGACCCCACGCACGACTCAAGCGAACCGCCCAACCAGAAGATAGGTCCACGAGTATGGAATATGGAGCCGGCGCTGGCACCCAGCACCTTTCGCGGCCCGTTGGCCGCGCAAGGTCAGTGGCTCGCCAATCATGGCATTCGCCTGCACCTCAACATGACCTATATCTACCTAGGCAATCCCTCGGTCGGACTGCAAACCGGCAAGCATGAGGAAGTCGGCATGTTCGCGGCCGGTGCCGACGTTGACATGGAACGCCTGTTCGGTTGGCGCGGCGGCACGGTGCATTTCGAGCAGTTGTTTGTGCCCTATACCTACAATCTGGCGTACGGCACGCAGGTTGGCGATGCGCTGGTCGGCAAACCCGGCCCCTATATCCCCGAGGTCAGTCACCTGACGCTGTTCACCTACGAACAGAAATTCTTCGACAACCGGCTGGCCGTGGAAGCCGGCAAGAGCAATGCTGGCAACTATTTTGGGCTGCCGCTATGCAATGTGCCGATCGCCTGCGTCAACACCGTCCTGCAGGATAGCGCCGGCTTCAATCCACCGCCCTATGCCAATTGGAGCCTGCGTACTGCCTGGGACTTTAGCCCGCGGCTGCGCGCCCAACTCGGTGCTTGGCGCAGCAACGATGCCTATCCCTTCACCAACGGTTGGGAGCGCCGCGCCGGTAACAGCGGCGGCAGCCTGAGCTCGCTGTACGTCGCCAACCTGGCCTATCGCACCGACTACACAATGGAGCGCTATCCGCAGTCGTGGGAGGCGCTGGTATTCCATCGCAACCAGCTTCAAAGTGATCCTTATTACACCGTATATGGGACGTCCTTACTGACCGATGCCGACAGTCCGGCTCGCAGCCACGACGGTGTAGATGGCTACTACCTTGGGGGCCGTAAGACCTTCTGGCGGGCCGACGATGGTGCCGTGACGACATCCACGCCGACGGCACTGAGCGCCTTTTCCAGCTACAGTCATGTCTTCCAACCCGGCAACAGCAACGGCGTTGCCAGCCAGGCCAACGCCGGGCTAATCCTGTCCGCGCCCTGGCAAAGCCGGCCGTTGGACAGCTACTCGCTCAATCTGAAATGGGTCCAGCTCACCCGCGATGAGCAGCGCCTGTTGGAAGCGGCCTACACTTATTCGGGAGGCGTGGGCGAGTACCAACCCGGCCGCGAATCGTTCGGCGCGTCTGTGGACAGTAATTTCGTGCTCAGTCCCAGCGTCATCATCAGTACATCGGTGGGGCGCGTTTGGAACGCCAGCAGCTGGCTCAGCCCCTACACCGCCGAGCAACCCCACGACGGCTACGCCTTTAGCCTGATCCTGCACGTCAATCTGGACCAGATGCTGGGCCTGGCTTCACGGCCCTAATCTCACCTCGCCGCTATTACTGACCTCCAGGAACACCATCATGTCCATCGCCACCTCCGCCTTGCCGCTGAAACATCACCACGGCGCGATGAGCGTGCCGAATCTGGATGCCGCCATCGAATGGTACGACCGAGTCCTCGGCTTCGTGCTGGAGAAGCGTTTCCCGATACCGGCAATCCCGGCTGAGGTTGCGATGTTGCGGCGCGAACAGATGCGCATCGAGCTGTTCGAGGTCCCCGGTGCACTGCCACTCCCTGAGGAACGCCGCGAGCCCAACCTAGACAATCGTACCCACGGGAATAAACACTTCGCTTTTGCCGTGCCCGATGTCGATGCCGCAGCCGAAAAGTTGCGTATGCAACAGGTTGACATCGTTTGGGTGAAGCGCTTCCCGTGGGGTGCAAACATCTTCCTGCGCGACGTAGCAGGTAACCTGATAGAGCTGGTCGAAGAGCCTTCGCTCTGGACCTGATCTCTCCCTATCTCTTCCATCAAAATCCTTCATGTCTTCAGCTATCGCTTCTTCCGTCGCTCATACCACCGCCGATCAACGCCAGGCCGCGCTCGACTATCACGAAGGCGAGCGTCCCGGCAAAATCGAAATTCATATCACCAAGCGTGTGGCCACCCAGAACGATCTCGCGCTGGCCTACTCGCCGGGCGTCGGCTACGCCTGCGAAGCAATCGTCGATGATCCTAGCCGTGCACACGCGCTTACCGCGCGCGGCAACCTGGTCGCCGTTGTTACCAACGGCACTGCGGTACTTGGCCTGGGCAACATTGGACCGCTGGCCGGCAAGCCGGTGATGGAAGGCAAAGCCGTGCTGTTCAAGCGCTTTGCCGGCGTGGATGCGTTCGACATCGAACTTGATGCCAACAACCCAGACACGCTGGTGGAGATCGTCGCGGCGATGGAGCCGACCTTCGGTGGCATCAACCTGGAAGACATCAAGGCGCCCGAGTGCTTCACCATCGAGCGTAAGCTGCGCGAGCGGATGAATATCCCCGTATTCCACGACGATCAACACGGTACCGCGATCGTGGTCGGTGCCGCAGTCACCAACGCGCTGCATCTGGTCGGCAAGTCGATCCAGGATGCCCATCTTGTAGTCTGCGGGATGGGAGCGGCCGGTGTCGCCTGCGTGGATATGCTGGTTTCGCTTGGTCTCAACCGTGACAACGTACTGGCGGTGGATCGCTCAGGCGTGATCCACAGTGCACGCGAGAACCTGGACCCGAGCAAGGCCGCCTACGCACGCGACACCGACAAACGCACCTTGGCTGAAGCGCTTGAAGGCGCCGACATCTTCCTCGGCTTGTCCGGCCCAGGCACGCTGAGCGCGGAGATGCTCAGCGCAATGGCGCCTTCGCCGATCGTCCTGGCGCTGGCCAATCCCTATCCGGAAATTTTGCCGGACCAGGCACGAGCGGTGCGCCCGGACGCCCTGATCGGCACCGGTCGTTCGGACTTCCCGAACCAGATCAACAACGTGCTGTGCTTCCCTTACCTGTTCCGCGGTGCGCTCGACGTTGGCGCCAAGCAGATCAATGAAGCGATGAAAGTCGCCTGCGTGCAGGCGCTCGCAGGTTTGGCGCGTGAACACGCCGAGTTCGGGCCGGAGCGGCTAATCCCACACCCACTTGACTCCGAGTTGTTGACTGCACTGCCGATCGCAGTGGCGCAGGCGGCGATCAACAGCGGCGTCGCCACCCGCCCGGTGCACGATATGGCGCAGTACCAGGACCGCTTGCGAACACTCGGCGTAGCGCTGGCTGCTGACCACTAAAGTCCTAAGACTACGGTCTACCCCCACCACGGATTGGCTGTGCGAATGTCTATCTGTGGTGGGGGTTGGTAATCCCGCCATTGTTAGCTTCTTCACGGATTAGCGTGGAGCCATAAAAAAGGGCCCGGCGAACCGGGCCCCGGCCCCTCCCGAGGGCCAACACATCAGCCGAGCGGTGGCTTAGGCCGCCTTTTCAGCGTGGAACTGTTCTTCTTCGGTGGACCCTTTCAACGCGGTGGTCGAGGACTGACCTTGCTGGATCGCTTGGGTGACGGCATCGAAATAGCCGGTGCCGACCTCACGCTGGTGCTTGACCGCGGTGAAGCCCTTCTCGGCCGCGGCGAACTCCGCCTCCTGCAACTCGACGAACGCACTCATCTGGTGGCGGGCATAGCCATGGGCCAGATTGAACATCGAGTAGTTCAGGCTGTGGAAGCCGGCCAGGGTGATGAACTGGAACTTGTAGCCGTACGAGGCGATCTCTTTCTGGAATTTGGCGATGGTGGCGTCGTCCAGGTTCTTTTTCCAATTGAAGCTTGGCGAGCAGTTGTAAGCCAACAGCTTGCCGGGGAACTTGGCATGGATTGCCTCGGCAAACTTACGCGCAAACGTCAGGTCCGGCTTGCCGGTCTCGCACCAGATCAGGTCGGCATAGGGCGCGTAGGCCAGGCCACGGCTGATCGCCTGATCCAGGCCGTTGCGGGTGCGGTAGAAGCCCTCGACGGTACGCTCACCGGTGGTATGCGGCGTGTCGTTGTCATCGATGTCACTGGTCAACAGATCGGCGGCCTCGGCGTCGGTGCGCGCAATCAGCAGCGTCGGCACGCCGGCCACGTCGGCAGCCAGGCGCGCGGCGTTGAGCTTTTCGACCGCCTCGCGGGTGGGCACCAGCACCTTGCCGCCCATGTGACCGCACTTCTTGACCGATGCCAACTGGTCCTCGAAGTGCACGCCGGCGGCGCCGGCCTCAATCATCGCCTTCATCAGCTCAAACGCGTTGAGCACCCCGCCAAACCCTGCCTCGGCGTCGGCCACGATCGGCTTCAGGAAGTCGATGTCGTCCTTGCCCTCGGCATGGTGCAGCTGGTCGGCACGCAGCAGGGTGTTGTTGATGCGCTTGACCACCGCCGGCACCGAATCGGCCGGGTACAGCGACTGATCCGGATACATCTGCCCGGCCAGGTTGGCGTCGGCGGCCACCTGCCAACCGGACAGGTAGATGGCGTTAAGCCCGGCCTTGATCTGTTGCATCGCCTGATTGCCGGTCAGCGCGCCCAGCGCGTTGACGAAGTCTTTCTCATGCAGGTACTTCCACAGCTTCTCGGCGCCCAGCCGGGCAATCGAGTGCTCGACATGGACGGTCCCGCGCAGCCGCACCACGTCCTCAGCGCCGTAGTTGCGGCGGATGCCCTCCCAACGCGGGTTGGTATCCCAGTCGCGCTGGATCTCGGCGGCGGTCGGCAAAGTGCGAGTCATGTTCGGTTCTCCATTGGATGGGTGCAGCACAGTGGATTTCGGGGGTGGCGGTCGCCGCTGTCCTGGCGCACGCAGTCGGGGATGGGTCGATTCAGTCGATCAGCGTGTAGGCCGGCAGGGTCAGGAAGTCGGCCAGCTCTTCGGCGCGGCTGAGTTGATCGAGCAGCGCAATGGCCTGATCGATCCGGGTCGCGCCGGGCAACCTTGCCGGATCACCCAAACGCGCCGGCAAGGTGCGCAAGGTGGCCTGCAACAGCGCCAGATCGATCGCAGTGCCGTCGTCCAGGTGCTGACCCGGGGTGTGCAGCCACTGCCAGATCTGCGCGCGGCTGATCTCGGCGGTAGCCGCATCCTCCATCAGGTGGTGGATCGGCACGCAACCGTTGCCGTCCAGCCAGGCCGCCAGGTAGCGCACGCAGACCTCGACATTGCCCTCAAAGCCGGCGCGGGTGACCGTGCCCGGGCTCGGCGCGATCAGCGCATCGCGGCTGGCCTGCACATCGTTGCGTGCGACCGCGTGCTGATTGGGTCCGGGCATGTGCTCATCGAAGATCGCCCGGGCCACCGGGATCAGTGCCGGGTGCGCGACCCAGGTGCCGTCATGGCCGGCGCTGACCTCGCGCAACTTGTCGGCGCGCACCCGCGCCATCGCCTGCTCGTTGGCGGCCTCATCGCCGTTGATCGGGATCTGCGCGGCCATGCCGCCCATCGCGTGCGCGCCGCGGCGATGGCAGGTCTTGATCAGCAGCTCCGAGTACGCCTTCAAGAACGGCTGGGTCATGGTGACCTGGCCGCGCTCGGGCAGCACCCGGTCGGCATGCCGACGCAAGGTCTTGATGTAAGAGAAAATGTAGTCCCAGCGTCCGCAGTTCAGCCCGACGATGCGCTCGCGCAAGGCATGCAGGATCTCGTCCATCTCGAACACCGCCGGCAGCGTCTCGATCAACACCGTGACCTTGATCTGCCCGTGCGGCAGGCCGAGCATCGCCTCGATGTGCGACAGCGCGGTTTCCCACAACGCGGCCTCCTCCATCGACTGCAACTTGGGCAGATAAAAGTACGGGCCACGGTCCTTGGCCAGCAACGCACTCCCGTTGTGGAACGCGAACACCGCCGCGTCGAACAATCCGCCGCCCATCGGCTGGCCATCGATCAGCACGTGCTTCTCGTCCAGGTGCCAGCCACGCGGACGCACGATCAGCACCGCCTGCTCGTCGTAAGGACGCAGCGCGTAATGCTTGCCGTTGGGAGCATCGAAGCTCAAATCGCCACGGACCGCCCCGGCCAGGGCGCGCTGCCCGGCCAATAGGTTCTTCCAGGTCGGCGAGGTCGAGTCCTCGAAGTCGGCCATGAACACTTTGGCGCCGGAGTTCAGCGCGTTGATGACCATCTTCGGGTCGGTCGGGCCGGTGATCTCGACCCGGCGGTCCTGCAACGCCGCCGGCAACGCCGCGACCTTCCAGTCGCTGTCACGGATCGCGGCGGTGTCGGCGCGGAAGTCCGGCAGCCCGCCCTGATCAAAGTACGCCTGGCGCTCGCAACGCGCGGCCAGCAGGGCCTGGCGTTCCGGCTCGACCACCCGGTGCAACGACACCAGCAGCCCCAGCAACGCTGCCGGAAGCAGCTCGGACTGGCCGGCCAGCGAAGTGGTCAGGCTCAAACCAGGAGTCGGACGCGCGGCGGCCTCGCTGCCTGCGGCGGCGGCCCCCCGACTGCGGTCCTGCGAGGGTGAAATCGCCAACGAAGCGGTGGCGGACATGATGAGCTCCTGCGATGGATGCGGGCCATCACCATCTCTCTACAGACATGTATTTGACAAAATAGTTTTGTCAATGCTCTACATAAGATCAGCTTATAATTATGACGCCATGACTACAAAGCCGACCGTAAGCCCCCGTTTCTCTTACAAATCCGACCGGCTCAAACCGTTGCGGGCGTTCTGCCAGACGGTGCGGTTGGGCTCGGTCTCGAGAGCGGCTGAGGCCCTGTTTGTCAGCCAGCCAGCGGTGACGCTGCAGCTGCAGGCGCTGGAACGTGAGCTGGGCGTGGTGTTGTTCGAACGTGTCGGCCGGCGTTTGGCGCCCAGCCGCGAGGGCCAGCTGCTCTACGAGATGGCGCAGCCACTAGTGACGAGTCTGGACGGGCTGGAAGCCCGCTTTCGCGACAAAGTGAAGGGACTGGACGCCGGCGAGCTCAACATCGCCGCCAACAGCTCGACGATCCTGTATCTGCTGCCCAAGATCGTGGAGAACTTCCGCGCCCGCCACCCCGACGTGCGCCTGACCCTGCACAACGCCATCAGCGCCGACGGTACCGACCTGCTGCGCGAGGATGCGGTCGACCTGGCGGTCGGCTCGATGCTGGACGTTCCCGCCGACCTCAGCTACGCCCCGGCCTATCGTTTCGAGCAGGTGTTGATCACACCGCCCGAGCACCCACTGGCCGGCAAGGCAAAAATCGCATTGGACGATCTTTCGCCCTATCCGCTGATCCTGCCGCCCAAGCGCCAGGTCACCTACCGGTTGGTGGACCTGGTGTTCCAGCAGAACCGGGTGCCCTACACGGTGGCGCTGGAGGTCGGCGGCTGGGAAGTCATCAAGCAATACGTGGCGATGGGCATGGGCATCTCCATCGTCACCGCGATCTGCCTCAACGACGGCGACCGCGACAAGCTGGCGATGCGCTCGTTGAAGGACTGGTTCCCGACCCGCAGCTACGGCGTGGTGGTGCGCAAAGGCAAGTTCCTCTCGCCGCAGGCACGTGCGTTCATCGAACTGATCCAGCCCGGCCTGTTCGCGCCGCGCAGCTACGACGAGAGCGGGCCATCGGAGCGTTGAAGCCGTTGGCACTTTGCTCACTGCTTTTTTTGTCTCAGACTAGAGACGTTGCGCGAATGCATGATGCGTCCGCGCCAGGGGAAACACATGGACGACATCGCACCATCGGATCTGAAGACGATCCTGCATTCCAAGCGGGCCAATCTTTATTATCTTGAGCACTGCCGGGTGTTGGTCAACGGCGGTCGCGTCGAATACGTCACCGATGCCGGCAAGCGTTCGCTGTACTGGAACATCCCGATCGCCAACACCACCACGGTGTTGCTCGGCTCCGGCAGCTCGGTCACCCAGGCGGCGATGCGCGAACTGGCCAAGGCCGGCGTGCTGGTCGGTTTCTGCGGTGGCGGCGGCACGCCGCTGTTTTCGGCCAACGAGATGGACATGGAGGTGGCCTGGTTCTCGCCGCAGAGCGAATACCGGCCCACCGAATACCTGCAAGCCTGGGTCGGCTTCTGGTTCGACGACGCTCTACGCCTGTACGCCGCCAAAGCGTTCCAGCGTGCGCGAACGGCACGGCTGCGCACGCAATGGGCCCAGCGCCCGTTGCGCGAGGCGGGTTTTATCGCCGATGCCAGCCGCCTGGACGAACTGTTGGCACGCACCACGCGCAATATCGAGCTGGCACCGGACACTACTGCGCTGCTGACCGAGGAAGCACGGCTGACCAAGGCGCTGTTCAAGCTAGCGGTGGACACCGTCGGCTACGGTGACTTCAGCCGCGCCAAGCGGGGCAGCGGCAGCGATCCGGCCAACCGCTTCCTGGACCATGGCAACTACCTGGCCTATGGCCTGGGTGCCACCGCCGCCTGGGTGCTTGGCCTGCCACACGGGCTGGCGGTATTGCACGGCAAGACGCGCCGCGGCGGGCTGGTGTTCGATATCGCCGACCTGGTCAAGGATGCCGCGATCCTGCCGCAAGCGTTCCTGTCGGCAATGCGCGGCGACGATGAAGCACAGTTCCGCCGCAACTGTATCGAGGCGCCGACCCGCAGCGAATCGCTGGACTTCATGATCGACACCCTCAAGGCCGTGGCGCTGGACACCGCCGCCCAGGGCGCGCAGCGGTGAACATCCTGCTGATCTCCCAGTGCGACAAGCGCGCCCTGACCGAGACCCGACGCATTCTCGATCAGTTCGGCGAGCGCCGCGGCGAACGCACCTGGCAGACGCCGATCACCCAAGCCGGCCTGGACACGCTGCGCAAGCTGCTGCGTAAGACCGCGCGCAAGAACACCGCCGTGGCCTGTCACTGGATTCGCGGCCTGGACCACAGCGAGCTGCTATGGATCGTCGGTGACGCTCGCCGCTTCAACGCCGAAGGCGCGGTGCCGACCCACACCACCACACGCGACGTGCTCAGGCGAGACGATGAGAACGATTGGCACACGGCCGAGGACATCCGCCTGCTGGCGCAACTGGCCGCGCTGCTGCACGACCTGGGCAAGGCGAGCGTGGCGTTTCAGGCACGGCTCAAAGGCGAGTTGAGCGAGCGCAACGTGTACCGGCACGAATGGGTGTCGCTACGGATGTTCCAGGCCTTCGTCGGCGACGACGACGATACCGGGTGGCTGCGGCGACTGGCCGAGCCGACTGCCTGCGATGGCTCACCCTGGATCGCCGATGGCGGCTACCAGCGCGACGGCCTGGACGCCCGCGATGCCTTCCCGTTCCGCCACCTTCCGCCGCTGGCGGCCGCCGTGGCCTGGCTGATCGTCACTCATCACCGGTTACCGGTGATACCCGTCGATAAAGATGACGGGCAGCAAGACTGGCTCGGCAAGCGCTCGCGCCGCTTCAATCGCGCTTGGCTGGACACGCCGTTGGCACACATCGCACACGACTGGAACGAGGTGCGCCGGCCGGCCGAGCGCGCACGCATCGAAGCCTATTGGTCCCCCGCCGCCGCGTTGCCGGTCGTCGCTCCCCAATGGCGCAGGCAAGCCGCACGTCTGGCCAAGCGGCTGCTGCAGCGCCATCCGCATCGCCAAGGCGACTGGCTCGACAATCCCTACGTCATGCATCTGGCCCGGTTAAGCCTGATGTTGGCCGACCACCACTATTCGGGCCTGTCCCGGCACTCGCCATTGCGCGTGAAAGGCGACGGTGATTCGCGCCTGCACGCCAATACCGATCACGACGGCAACCTCAAACAGCCGCTGGAAGAGCACCTGCTCGGGGTCGCCCGCGATGCGGGACTGATCGCCCATGCGCTACCCGGGTTCGAGCGCCACCTGCCTCGACTGAGACGCCATCGCGGGCTGCGCAAGCGCAGCGCCGATGTGCGCTTCTCCTGGCAGGACAAGGCCACCGATGCCGCTGCCGCGCTGCGCGAAAGCGCCCGCGAGCACGGCGGCTTCATCGTCAACATGGCATCCACCGGCTGCGGCAAGACCCTGGCCAACGCACGCATCCTCAACGCGCTGGCCGACCCACAGCGGGGCCTGCGCGCCACGTACGCACTGGGGCTGCGTACGCTGACCCTGCAGACCGGCCGCAGCTACCGCACCGACCTGCATCTGAGCGAAGACGAACTGGCAATCCAGGTCGGCGGCTCGGCCAGCCGCGCCTTGTTTGAGTATCACGAGCAGAGGGCCGAAACGCATGGGTCGGCCTCGATACAGAACCTGATCGAAGAGGACAGCCATATCCTCTACGAAGGCGTCGTCGCCGACCATCCACTGCTTTCGCGGGCCCTGCACGATGCCGATATCCGCAACCTGCTGTCGGCACCGATGCTGGTCTGTACGGTGGACCACATGATACCCGCCACCGAGTCGCTGCGCGCCGGCCGCCAGATTGCGCCGATGCTGCGGCTGATGAGTGCAGACCTGATCCTGGACGAACTGGACGACTATGACCTCGATGATCTGCCCGCACTGACCCGACTGGTGCATTGGGCTGGCCTGCTCGGCACCCGCGTACTGCTGTCCTCGGCCACGCTGCCGCCAGCGCTGGTGGAAGGCATGTTCCTGGCCTACCATGCCGGTCGCATCCATTACCGCCATAATCGTGGCAACAAGGATGGACAAGACGCCGGACGGGTCGAAATCCCATGCTTGTGGACCGACGAATTCGGCACCCATATCGCCACTTGCATGGACGGCGACGGCTTCGCCCAGCAGCACGCACACTTCGTCGGCAAACGCGTGGCGAAGCTGGAACGGGCCGAACCGCTGCGGCGTGCCGAACTGATCACGCTGGACATTGCCCAGGGTAGTGTCAAAGAAAAGCTCCACGCCGACTTCGCCCGGCACATCCACAGCGCTTGCCTGCAACTACACCGCCACCATGCCGAGATAGATCCGGTCAGCGGTAAGCGCGTCAGCTTCGGTATCGTGCGCATGGCCAACATTGACCCGTTGTTCGGCGTGGCACAGGCGCTGTTCGCCATCGGTGCAGCGGCCGGCACCCGCATCCACCTGTGCGTCTATCACGCGCGTTTTCCACTGCTGCAACGCTCGGCCATCGAACAGCAGCTCGATGCCGCGTTCAATCGGCGCGGCGATGGACAGGGCGTTTACCAACTACCGGGCATACGCGCCGCGCTCGATGCGCATCCGCAAAGCGATCATCTATTTGTCGTGCTGGCCTCTCCGGTCTGCGAGGTCGGCCGCGACTGGGACGCCGACTGGGCCGTCGCCGAACCGTCTTCGATGCGCTCGCTGATCCAGCTTGCCGGACGCGTACAGCGGCATCGCCGCAAGCCGTCGCAACATGCCAACATCAACGTGTTCGATACCAACCTCAAAGCGCTGCAGTCCGGCAACGAACAACGCCCGGCATTCTTGCGCCCGGGCTTTGAGGATGAAGACCGCTTCGTGCTGGCATCGCACCGACTTCAGGCGATCTGGCCCAGCGTCGGCGAGCGCTGCATCGACGCACGACCGCGTATCCAACCGCGAGCACTTGCCGAACGCCGGCCTTGCCACGATTGGATCGACCTGGAACACAGCCGCCTGCATGCAGCCATGTTGCCGTGCCCGATGCCCGAGCCCGTATCCGCTCGTCGCCGTCGCGGTGGCGCGGTGCCGACCTTGGAACGCGACCATGCCCCGCCATCGTGGCAGCATTCACAAGCCCGGCTTATCGGCATGCTGCCGCAGCAGCAGCCGTTCCGCGCCGACGACCGTGCCGATACCACGCTGGCCTTACTGCCCGACGAGGACGGTGAGACGCTGGTCCCGCACCGGATCGAGGATGACCCGGTACGGCGTGGCGTGAAGCTCTACGTCCCGGCCCCGGAAAGGGTGCGCCAGGTCAAATTACAACACGCTTCCGGCATCGAACCTTGGGATGCGTTTGACCTGTCACGATTGCGGGCGGGTTTGATCGACCTGGCGCACGCTGAGAACATCACGCTGGACCTGGCCGCGCGCAAGTTCGCGGTGGTCGACGTTCCGCGCGGCGAGCATGGCCAGCGCTGGGACTGGCATCCCTGGCTGGGCTTTGGACCGGCGCGCTGAGGACGGATCAATGCCAGGGATCGACCAACGCAATGCCGCAGCCAACGAAGTCCCGCACGTTCCGGGTAGCCAACGTGCCCCCCATGAGAACGCACGATACCGGCGATCATCATGTCCGACTGACTGCTCGGCCGACCTTGCGCGCGGCGCAGCGCCGCAAGCTCGGCATGGGCGTCGGCGGCGGCTTGGTCATAGGCCAGCACGCGGCCTGCCATATCCGTGGAGAAGATCGCCTCGATTTCCCGGAAAATCTCGGTGCGACGCTTCCCCGTCGGCAGCAGATGGGCGCCGTAGAGCATCTCACCGCGAGAAATCGCCGTGGTGAACAGCACCGCGCCCACCTGACCTTCCAGCCAAGCCAGCACCTTCGACTGCGGCACAGGTCGCATCACCTCGGACAGGACGTTGGTATCGAGCACGATCACCGCTCGACGTCATCGCCATTGAAATCGATCGGTTCGGGCATCGGCGTGCGCGACGGCAATTCCAGCTCGATGCCACCGAACCGCGCCACCCGCGCACGGATGGCCTTGACCAGCGCCACACCGCTATCGGCCTGCGAGTCGGCATCGAGTGCGGCACGCAGGATGTTGCGTGCTTCTTCCTCCATCGAACGTCCGTGCTGGGCCGCGCGCACGCGTAAACGGGCTTTCACGTCGTCATCGAGGTTGCGAATCGTCATCGTCGCCATCGGAAAGCCCTGCCGCAGTGACTGCAATGACTGCATTGTAGTCACTGCGGCGGGGAACTGTCTGTGCGTTAGCCAAATATAAGCAGCCGTTTTTCATTGCATCTCTCAATCACCGGTTGATAAAAGGAATTCCAGTGGACGAAGAAACAGAATCCGAATCTCGTTCCAACCGCTTTCGTACCACCATCGCCTCCTTCATCGACGCCCGGCGCGAGGCCAAGCTGAAAGGCAAGCCGGACGATGCCGGCACCGCATCGAAGTACGACTACACGACCTGGCTGGCCGATGCCGCCCGCCGGGTCGGCCAGATCCAGGCGGTTACGCACGTGCTCAAGGCCACCCACCCGGATGCCCGCGGCAGCAGCCTGCACGTCGCTCCGACCACGTTGCCCGGGCACCGTGAGATCGGCACCCACGTCCTCGGCCAGGACTACGCCGAGGACGTGGTCGGCAATGCCGCCGCGCTGGACGTGTTCAAGTTGCTCAAGTTGGAGGTGGACGGTAAGCGCCTGCTCGACTGGATGCGAGCCGGCGACCCCAACCTGGCCGCCGCGCTGTCGCCAGATACCACGGTCGCCACGACATGGATGCAGGCCTTCGCCTCGCTGGTGCGCGAGGACAGCCGGCCGGCCACGCATCCTATGGCCAAGCAGGTCTATTGGCTGGTCGGCGAAGCACCCCACGACGATCGCCAATACCACCTGCTGCAACCGATGTTCTCCAGTTCGCTGGCTCATGCGGTGCACACGGAGATCCAGGATGCCCGCTTCGGCGAGGACAACATGCAGGCGCAACAAGCGTTCAGGCGCAAGCAGCCTGCCGATCGAGCGTATCGCGATTACCGCGGCCTGGTCGCACGCAAGCTGGGCGGCACCAAACCGCAGAACATTTCCCAGCTCAATAGCGAACGTGGCGGCATCAATTACCTGCTGCCGTCGTTACCGCCGCCGGCATGGCGGGCCGACGGCCGCTCCGGCATCGCCAAGCGAGAGTCCGTATTCGAAGCCTTCCTGTGGTTCGGTCCGGTGCGCCAGCAGCTGAGCGCTCTGACCGAGCATCTGCTGGCCGTGCAGAACAAGACGGGCAACATGTCCATCCGTGACCAACGCGACGCATTGGCCAAACCGCTCGCCGAACAGCTGGCCGTGTTCGGCGCCACCCTGCGTGAGCGCTATCCCGTTGGCTGGACGCGTGCAGACGACTGCCACCTGCCGCAGTGCGAACGGCTCTGGCTCGACCCGGAACGAGCGGATCCCGCGCATCCGGGCTGGAACGCCGAGGATGCCGCCTTCAAGGCCGACTATGACCGCGGCGACTGGGCGGACGAGATCGCCACGCGCTTTGGCCTGTGGCTCAACGATCAACTGCGCAAGGCAGGACTGGTGACGATGGCACTTGCCGACCTGGAGCACTGGGTCAGTGTTGTGCTGATCGAGGTGGCCTGGCCCACCACGCGCAGGCGGCGCGCCAGGGTGGAGGCATTCGCATGAGCGGCGAGCTACCCCGTTTCACTCACCTGCTGGTGGTGCCGCACCTGCGCATCCAGAACGCCAACGCCATCTCCAGTCCACTGACCCACGGTTTCCCGTCGATGACGGCGTTGCTTGGGCTGCTTTGGGCGTTGGAGCGCAAGGCGCGCAAAGCCGGTATTGCCCTGGAGTTCAATGCCATCGGTGTGACCAGCCATGATTGGCAGGAGCAGGTGAGCGACGGCGGCTACGTCAAGTCATTGCGGCTGACCCGTAATCCCGTGGACAAGGACGGCACTACCGCCGCGATCGTCGAGGAAGGCCGCATCCATCTCGAACTCAGCCTGGTCATCGCCGTGTATGCCGAGGATTGGGACACGCAGGCGCAGAGCTCAGACCTCGCAGCCATTGCGGAACTGCTGGCCGGTATGCGTGTGGCTGGCGGCACGGTGCTACCCGTGTTGCAACGGCCGTCCCGGCGCCATCGCCCGTGGCTTGCCGACTTCACCGGCGACCACCGTGACCAGCGCGATGCCTTTCGCACCCTCTGCCTACGCTTGCTGCCCGGGTCGGCCCTGGTGGCACGTGATGACCTGCTCGAGCAGCGACTGGCGCTGATGCAGGCGGAAGATCCACAGACCACCCGCCTGGACGCGTGGTTGTCGCTGTCACGGATCAACTGGCGCTACCAGCCGGGCGAGAAAGACGGCGACGGCGAATGGATTGACGACCGCAAAGCCCAGGGCTGGATCGTACCGATTCCGGTCGGCTATGGCGCGCTGGGGGACCTCCATGCACCCGGCACGGTGGCCCATGCACGCGACGAAACAACCCCGTTCCGTTTCGTCGAAAGTCTGTACTCGCTGGGCGAGTGGATCAGTCCGCATCGCCTGCACGCGCCTGAGCAACTGCTTTGGTACGCCGACAGCCAACCCGAGACCGGCCACTATCGCGTACGCAACCACTATCGGGCGGATGCCGATCCGTTCCAAGACCTCTACGACTTCGCCTAAGCCCCCTTACTTCAAAAGGAATTCGACCATGGCCAGCGACCTCAAGACCGCTTCCGTCCTCGCCTTCGAGCGCAAGCTCGATCCATCCGATGCTGGGTTCTTCGCCGGGAACTGGGCGGAGCGGCATACTCCCGGCGCCTGGCAGCCGGTCAAGATCCGCACAAAGTCCGTGCGCGGCACTATCTCCAACCGGCTCAAAACCAAGGATCAGGATCCGGCCAAGCTCGATGCCGCCATTGAAAGTCCCAACCTCCAGACCGTGGACGTGGCCGCGCTACCGGTAGCTGCCGATACGCTGAAAGTGCAGTTCACCCTGCGCGTGCTGCCCGGCACCGGTCAGCCTTCCGCCGCCAACAGCGCCGAGTACCAGACCAAGCTGCTGCAAACCATCCGCGGCTACGTCCAGACCCACGGCTTTGGCGAACTGGCGCGCCGCTATGCCAGCAACCTGGCCAATGGCCGCTTTCTCTGGCGCAATCGTATCGGTGCCGAGCAGGTGGAGGTGGAAATCGCGCATTGGCTCGATGGTCAGCCCGCAACCCGCTGGACGTTCGATGCCCTGGCATTCTCGCTGCGCCGTTTCGACGTGCCCGCCGATGCAGTAGCCGCGCTCGATGCCGTGTCCGCGCTGATTGCCTCCGGTCTGGCCGGCGAACGCCACGTCCTGCTGCGAGTGACCGCGTACGCGCGGATGGGCGCTGGACAGGAAGTATTCCCTTCGCAGGAACTGATCCTCGATCGCGGACGGGGCGACAAGAGCAAGACGCTGTACGCCGTCGGCGAAGGCGACAAGGTCATCGCCGCGATCCACTCGCAGAAGATCGGCAATGCCCTGCGCAGCATCGACACCTGGTATCCCGGCGCCGACGGCAACGGCCCGATCGCCGTCGAGCCCTACGGCTCGGTCACCGTCCAGGGCAAGGCATGGCGCCAGCCGAAGGACAAAACGGACTTCTACAACCTGCTCGACGGCTGGATTCTCAAGGACAAGCAGCCCGACCCGGAGCAGCAACACTTTGTTGTCGCCACGCTTATTCGTGGCGGCGTCTTTGGCGACGCAGGCTGACGCCATGACCAGCCATTATGTGGATATCACCGTCGAGCCAGGGCCCGAGTTCAGCGCGGCCCAACTGCTCGGCGCACTTTACGACCGGGTGCACCTGGCGCTGGTCCAGCAGCAGCACAACGACATCGGCGTAAGTTTTCCCGGCTATGGTCTGCAACCACGCACGCTAGGCACAACGCTACGCCTGCACGGAAGCGAGGTGGCGTTGCACCGGCTGTTGGAACTGGACTGGCTTCGTGGCATGCGCGACCACGCCGTGATCGCGCCGATCGCCACCGCACCCAATGATGCCTTGCACCGCACCGTCCAGCGCCGTCAGTTCAAGACCAGCGCCGAACGGCTGCGCAGGCGCCGCGCCCGACGCAAGGGCGAAACCGCCGAACAAGCGACGCAGGCCATTCCATCCAGCGTAGAACGGCAACCCGACCTGCCCTACGCATGCTTGCGCAGCCGCAGCACCGGGCAGAGGTATTGCCTGTTCATCGCTCTGGGTCCGCTGATGACCGATGCGGCGTATGGAAGCTTCAACAGCCATGGTCTGAGTGGTACCACCACCGTGCCCTGGTTCTGACCCTTTTTCACGGGATCGGAACTGCTCTTTTAAAATCAGCGCCTTAGCGCCGCCCCCCCAAAAAAGGAGGGCGTGTCCTGCTCCCATGAAATATTCTTTATAAACATACGGATAGAACCATAATCCTTCTAGTTCGCTGCCGCGTAGGCAGCTTAGAAAGATGAGGTCGAGCGCCGCCAGCGGTTCCTTGAGTTCGCTGCCGCGTAGGCAGCTTAGAAAATCGAGCTCGTCCTGGAAACGGTGCTACCGATGTTCGCTGCCGCGTAGGCAGCTTAGAAAGATGCCGGACCGTGGCTGGTGCAGGTTGACGAGTTCGCTGCCGCGTAGGCAGCTTAGAAAACTGCGCGGTTCACGTTTGGCCTTGTTGAAAAGTTCGCTGCCGCGTAGGCAGCTTAGAAACACTTGCCGTCCGCCGCCGCCGGCGACACCACCGTTCGCTGCCGCGTAGGCAGCTTAGAAACTTGTCATCAGCGATGGCGAGCCCGACAACCCGTTCGCTGCCGCGTAGGCAGCTTAGAAAAAGCACATCATCGTAATTGGCCGACATTCAGTGTTCGCTGCCGCGTAGGCAGCTTAGAAAGAAGAGACGCGGGCGGTAGCGCAGGAGGCCCTGTTCGCTGCCGCGTAAGCAGCTTAGAAAGTTCCGCGCGCGGACCGCATCACCGAAGTCTCGTTCGCTGCCGCGTAGGCAGCTTAGAAAATCGAAGACATGGCCCCGAACTCCGACAACTAGTTCGCTGCCGCGTAGGCAGCTCAGAAATGACAGTGAGAAATGAGCACGCCTCAGGCAGTTAACAGCCGCGTGGGTAGCTCGGAAAATCTGCTTGGACAACACCCCAGCCACCAAGAGTCGCCAAGAATCTGTCATAAGCACCTACGTGTTGCCTAAATACCGACAAGCTTCGTCACAGATAATCGTCGGCGCGCTGTGGACGCGCGTTGAACCATCGGGACCACCGGTACGCCCGGCACCACCGCGTTCATCCCGACCAGGCCCACCTGGGCACGCATCCGCTCGCCGTTGCAGTTGTCCTCATTCAAACCCAGCTGATCGTACGCCGGTTGGGGCGACTAGAGCGTTCGCC